>Ga0207888_100021_pt1 | contig 207490 bp, 194 predicted proteins | sample LinPmetageLP43_FD_184055 | JGI IMG/M metagenome (GOLD analysis project Ga0207888, IMG submission 184055) | Marine viral communities from the Pacific Ocean - LP-43 (SPAdes) | ecosystem: Environmental > Aquatic > Marine > Oceanic | place: Pacific Ocean | collected 2010-08-27
CGACACCCTTGCCTCTGGCTAACACTTCCCCTTGCCGGGCGTGTAGAGGACTTTCACCTCCAAGTGAGTGCGCCCTGCCGGGCGCACCATAAAAAAACCCGGCTCAAAAGAGCCGGGTTTCGGGTACAACAGTGCAGCAATATTACATCATGCCGCCCATGCCACCCATACCACCCATGCCGCCCATATCAGGCATAGCCGGAGCACCGCCCTCTTCAGGCAGATCGGCAATCATGGCTTCGGTGGTGATCATCAAGCTGGCAACCGAGGCAGCCGCTTGCAGCGCAGCACGAGTGACCTTGGCAGGATCGAGAATACCCATTTCGATCATGTCGCCGTACTCACCAGTAGCCGCGTTGTAACCGTAGTTACCTTCGCCAGCCTTGACTGCCTGCAGTACCACGGCAGCTTCATCACCCGCGTTGGTAACGATCTGACGCAGGGGCGCTTCAACAGCGCGACGCAGCAGCTTGATACCGACGTTCTGGTCTTCGTTGTCGCCCTTCAGGCCTTCGATGGCAGCCAGGGTACGAACCAGAGCAACACCACCGCCAGGTACCACGCCTTCTTCGACAGCGGCGCGAGTAGCGTGCAGAGCGTCTTCTACGCGGTGCTTCTTCTCTTTCATTTCAACTTCGGTAGCAGCGCCAACCTTGATCACAGCAACACCGCCAGCCAACTTGGCCAGACGCTCTTGCAGCTTCTCACGGTCGTAGTCAGAAGTGGTGTCTTCAACTTGCTTACGCAGTTGAGTAACACGCGCTTCGATATCGACTTTGGCACCAGAGCCGTCAACGATAGTGGAGTTGTCCTTGTTGATCTGAACGCTCTTGGCTTGACCCAGGTGCTCCAGAGTAGCGGTTTCCAGGCTCAGGCCGATTTCTTCGCTGATGACGGTACCACCGGTCAGTACAGCGATGTCCTGCAGCATAGCCTTGCGACGATCACCAAAACCAGGTGCCTTGACCGCAACAACCTTGACGATACCGCGCATGTTGTTGACAACCAGAGTCGCCAGCGCTTCGCCTTCAACATCTTCAGCAACGATCATCAGCGGACGGCCTGATTTGGCAACCGCTTCCAGAACCGGCAACAGTTCACGGATGTTGGAGATTTTCTTGTCAACCAGCAGGATGTAAGGCTGGTCCAGATCGGCAGACATGGTCTCTGGCTTGTTGACGAAGTAAGGAGACAGATAACCACGGTCAAACTGCATGCCCTCTACAACGGACAGCTCGTTATCCAGACCGGAGCCTTCTTCAACCGTAATGACGCCTTCCTTACCGACGCGATCCATCGCTTCGGCAATGATGTTGCCGACGGATGAGTCAGAGTTGGCGGAGATAGTACCGACCTGAGCGATAGCTTTGGAATCAGCGCAAGGCTTGGCCAGGTTCTTCAGCTCGGCAACGATGGCAGCAGTTGCCTTGTCGATACCGCGCTTGAGATCCATCGGGTTCATGCCAGCAGCAACCGCTTTCAGGCCTTCGGTAACGATGGCCTGGGCCAGAACGGTAGCGGTAGTAGTACCGTCACCCGCGTCGTCGTTGGCACGTGAGGCAACATCTTTGACCAGCTGAGCGCCCATGTTTTCGAAGCGATCTTTCAGCTCGATTTCTTTGGCAACGGTTACACCGTCTTTGGTGATCAGCGGCGCGCCGTAGCTACGCTCGATCAGTACGTTGCGACCTTTTGGCCCCAGGGTAGCCTTAACGGCGTTGGCCAGCGTGTTGACGCCGTCCAGCATTTTGTTACGACCGGAGATACCAAATTTAACTTCTTTAGCAGCCATGTTTGCTTTCCTTCAAATGAGTTCGTTAAGGGATGCAGCGGAGCCGTTATCAGGCTTCCAGCACACCAAAGATTTCGGTTTCGCTCATGATCAGCAGGTCTTCGCCATCAACCTTGATGGTGTTGTTGCCGGAATAAGGACCGAAAACGACCTTGTCGCCTTCTTTGAGGGCCAGCGGACGTACTTCACCGTTGTCCAGCACACGGCCGGTACCTACGGAAACGACGACACCGGTATTCGGCTTTTCTGCGGCAGAGCCTGGCAGAACGATACCACCAGCGGTTTTAGTCTCTTCTTCGCTGCGACGAACGACAACGCGATCGTGTAACGGACGAATTTTCATCGTTATGTGTCTCCCAATAGGTAATGTCAATTGCCGAAGGATCGGCTATTTCGAGTTAAAACGAGCCCAAACCGAGCTCGAAGGACGGGCCAGAAGCCACGTCACTGTTCTGTTGCTCCCCTTCCGGGAGAGCCTGTCAAAACCGTTGCATCTAAGATGGGGTCCTGAGTCGCTATTTCAAGGGCCGCAAGCAGATTTTTTTCAACGTTGATCAATTCGATCTTCGGGCTCGGCCGGTTTGGCCTCGCCCGGCTGCCACTCACCCTCAATGATGGTGTTACCACCCCGCTTATAGACCCCAGGGCCGCCCGGCTCGCCGGGTGCAGGCCGATCTTTGTTGAGTAACGCCATAACCAGGCACGGCACGGCCAAAACGTCCGTGATCAAGCCTGGAATCATCAGCAATACGCCGGCCAGCAACCACCACATGCCGGTTTTAAGCACGGCAAAAGGTGAACGGTTCTCGGCCATTTTGATTTGTAGCTGCTGCAACATGCTCCAGCCCTGACGCTGTATCAGCACCAAACCGAGCAAACCACTCCCCAGCACCCATAACAGCGTTGCCCCGACACCAATGCGGTTGCCGAGCACAATAAGTGACGCCAGCTCAAGGAGCGGAAAAGCGAGCATCAATAAGCGAAAAAAGGGCATGCGCACCTCTCAAGGTTGTATGTAATAACTATATGGGTACTGCTCTTCTGGCTTTCAAGGCAGCAACAACAGCGTTTAACCGAAAGCCAAGTCAGAAAGTGACCAGAACTAGCATTTAGGTATTCAAAAGATATGAAAACTCGGGCATTCTTGCCCACCTTACTTCATCACTCTTTCCGAGGAGCAACTCATGCAATTGAAAGACAGCGTCATCATTATCACCGGCGGTGGACAAGGCCTGGGCCGCTCTATGGGCGAATTCCTGGCCGCCAAAGGCGCCAAACTGGCCCTGGTTGACCTTAACCAGGAGGCGCTTGACGCTGCTGTTGCAGCCTGCAAAGCGGCCGGTGGTGACGCACGCTCTTATATTTGCAATGTGGCCAACGAAGAGCAGGTCATCCACATGGTAAGCCAGGTGGCCGAGGATTTCGGCGCTATCCATGGTTTGATCAACAATGCCGGCATCCTGCGCGATGGCTTGCTGTTAAAGGTCAAGGATGGCGTGACCCAAAAGATGAGCCTGGCACAGTGGCAATCGGTAATTGACGTTAACCTGACCGGCGTATTTCTCGGCACCCGCGAAGTGGCTGCCAAGATGATCGAACTGGGCAATCAAGGCCTGATCATCAATATTTCATCGATTTCACGTGCTGGTAACGTTGGACAGTCCAACTACACCGCCGCCAAGGCAGGCGTTGCCGCCATGACCGTAACCTGGGCCAAAGAACTATCGCGCTATGGCATCCGCGTCGCCGGTATCGCGCCGGGCTTTATCGAAACCGAAATGACCGGCAGCATGAAACCCGAAGCACTGGAGAAGATGACGGCTGGTATTCCGCTGAAACGCATGGGCAAACCCGCAGAAATCGCACACTCTGCGGCCTACCTGTTTGAAAACGACTATTACACCGGTCGTATTCTGGAGCTGGACGGTGGCTTGCGCATCTAGGCATTTGCCAGCGCGGCAGCGATAGCAAAACGGGCGCCTAGTGCGCCCGTTTTTTTGCTTTGCGATCCAAAGGTTACCAACCTACTCCAAACCCCATGGTGTAACGCGTGTCACGATAATCGGTATCGTCAGAGCTATCCAGGTAGTCCATCTCCGCCTTGAGGCTCAACGACGCCCAGTTGGTCAGGCTGTAGCGCAGGCCCGCTTCAGTATCAATCTGATAGCGCACATTAGGGTCATCAGGTATCTGAGTTTCTGCCTTATGGAAGAACTCAAAGCGTTTACCCAGCAGAAAGCGTCGATAGTCCCACTGTAAACCCAGGGCGTTATATTTGCTTTTGCTACCATCCTGCTCTTCAACCCAGGTCCTATCCAGACGCGCGGAGGTCTCGAAACGCCCCAAGGTGTTATTCCACCACTCATACCCTGGGCCCATACCAAACTGGCGCCGCTTGGCGACTTCGTTCAGATAATCGCGCTGGTAGCGCAAACTGGTCATCCAGAACCAGTGCTCGGTCAGGAATCGATTGATGTCGTAATCGGTTTCCCATGTATGTCGGGTTTTAATATCGTCGCGGTAGTCGCGCTCATAATCCAGTGTCAGATCATGACGCCAGTCACCGTGGCGCAAACGCGAGCTGACATCCAGATCCAGGTCTTCGGTTTCCGTGCCGGACGAGTTCTTGAACTCCAATGCAGCGCTGGCATCACCTTCCCACACCATATCCTGAATGATCGGCGTGGGTACCAGTAGCTGGCTGATCTGCCGCACCTGAACATGACGCGCCTGATTCTCTGACTCGTCAAACGCCAGAGTGACTTGCCCTTTCTGGTCAGAGGCTTGGAGACGCGTAATGTACTGCGCCTGATCACCAAGTTTGAGCAGCAGCGGTTCATCACTTTCAAAGGTAGCAACCCGTGCGGTACTGACCGTAATCATCCCGGCAAAATCGGTCTTGATGGACATCTTGCCGGCCTCAAGAAATTCGATCTTACCGGTGAGACGGTCACCATTGTCGAGCCAAAGCGTATCGGCGAAACTGCCAAAGGGTATAAATGACAAACTCAGCGCCAGCACCTTGCGTACACACAGCATTCTTTCACCCTCGAACATAACGTCGACATAATCGGAATAGTATCCATGAAAGACCCGAACAAGGCTGTAGTGTTCCGGAGCCCACCTGGTTTAACCGGGCATGCCCCACAAAAAGAGGCTTTTTTCCTCGTATTGGCCAGTATTCCCGCAGGCCGGGTAAGCAGCTATGGCAAAATTGCCGAGCTCGCCGGTATGGGTAAAGGTGCTCGCCTGGTCGGGCGCTGGCTGGGGCAACTGCCGGATGATACCCAACTGCCATGGCATCGAGTCTTGAACAGCCAGGGTAAGTTATCATTGCCGGCCGATAGCCCAAGCGGCGCGAAACAACGTGCACGACTGCTCGCCGAGGGCGTGCTGGTGCGCGACGGCCGAGTGAACTTAGGGCAATATGCCTGGCCTTGAAGACCTACAATCATCATAACAAGGACATTAATGAGCTCCTTTTCTTCAGATTCCAATCGCCTGCCAGAACCCGAGGGACTAAAGGTTTACCTGCAGCCCCGTGTTGTTGGCATGCTATTTCTCGGTTTCTCTGCCGGCCTACCCTTGCTGCTGGTCGGCGGAACCTTCAGCGCATGGCTGCGTGACCTGGGTGTAGAGCTGGCGGCGATCGGCTTCCTCAGCTGGGTTGGCATGGCGCACTCGATTAAAGTGCTATGGGCTCCGTTGATAGACCGCCTACCAGTGCCACTGTTGACTCGCCTGATGGGCAGACGGCGCAGTTGGATGCTGCTCGCCCAGTTGGTGATTGCAGGCGGTCTGTTTGGTATGGCGATGACGGACCCGACCCAGCAGCTGGAGCTGGTCGCCATCTGGGCCGTATTGGTCGCATTTGGCTCAGCAACGCAGGATGTGGCGATCGACGCTTATCGCGTCGAAGCGGAAGCCAAGCACCGACAGGCCGCGATGGCCGCAACCTACGTCACTGGCTATCGCGTGGCGATTCTCGCCGCCGGCGCAGGCGCACTGCACATGGCAGCCCTGGATAGCTGGAGCCTCGCCTATACGGGCATGGCGGCACTGATGCTGGTAGGCGTAATAACGACCTTCTGTATTGCCGAACCCAAGGTGCATATCACCAGAGACACCCTCGACCAGGAAGAACGCCTGACTCGCTTTCTGGGCGCATCACGGCACAAGGGTATGCGACTGAACCTGTCCAGCCTGTTCTTCAGCGCCTTCGTCGCGCCTTTTACCGAGTTTTTTGAGCGCTACGGCAAAGTAGCGCTGCTGATACTGCTCTTTGTCGCCACGTTCCGCATCAGCGATATTTTCATGGGCACCATGGCCAACCCCTTCTATCTGGATATTGGCTTCAGCAAAGAACAAATCGCCAACATAGCCGCGGCCTTCGGCCTGGCCATGACCCTGCTTGGCGCGGCCTTGGGCGGCCTGATGGTAGCGCGCTTTGGTATCGCTCCAATCCTGATACTGACCGCCTTTATGGCCCCTGCCACTAACCTCATCTTCGCCTGGCTGGCGTTTATCGGCCCGCAACCAGACGGGCTGGTATTAGCCATTATTGCTGACAACATAACCGGCGGACTGGCAATCTCCGTGTTTATCGCTTATCTGTCGAGCCTGACAAATACAGCCTACACCGCCACGCAGTACGCCCTGTTCAGCTCGGTAATGACACTCCCAGGCCAGTTTGCAGCCGGTTTTACCGGCGTGCTGGCTGCCAATGTTGGCTGGGTCAGCTTTTTTACCATCACCGCACTCACCGGGTTGCCCGCCATCATTCTGGGCTTTCTCTTGCTGCGCTTCGCACATCCGGACAAGCTGAAACGTCCCGGTATTGATTGAGAGCGACAGCAGACATTAAAAAACCCGGCACATGGCCGGGTTTTTTAATGTCTGAAAAATACCTATTCAGCTTCTTGCTTTACCACATGCACTGTCCGTTGCGGGAACGGAATGGTAATGCCCTGTGCATCAAAGGCTTCCTTGGCCTGCTCCTGAATATCCCAGAACACACCCCAGAAATCCTCTGTTTTAGTCCACATGCGCAGCGACAGGTTTACCGAGTTATCGCCCAGTGAAACCAACCACACAACCGCTTCGGGATCTTTCAATACTCGGCTATCCGCTGCCGCCAGACCCAGCAGAATGGAGCGCGCCTGCTTGACGTCGTCGCCGTAATCGATACCAATATTAACATCAACACGGCGAGTGGCCTGGCGTGAGTAGTTGACGATATTGCCATTGGACAAACTGCCATTGGGAACAATGACCGTCTTGTTATCCGGAGTCTTCAAAATAGTATTGAAAATCTGAATGCTATCAACGGTACCGCCAACACCCTGTGCCTCGATGTAATCGCCAGCACGGAATGGACGCAAAAACAGAATGAGCGCGCCGCCCGCGAAATTGGCCAAACTGCCTTGTAGCGCCAGCCCCACCGCCAGACCGGCAGCACCCAATACGGCAATAAACGAGGTGGTCTCGATCCCCACCATGCCAGCCACACTGACCAACAACAGCACCTTGAGCGCGATACTTGCCAGCGAAGAAACAAAGCCATGCAAGGTGGGCTCAACGTTACGCTTCTGCATTAGCGTGTTCAGCGCAGCTACCAGGCGGCCAACAATCCACCAACCAACCGCAAGCGTGAGCAATGCCAACAAAAACTGGCTGCCGTACTCAAGTACCAGCGGCAACCACGCCTCCTCCAGGCCCTGTAGCTTTTCCATAAGTCCCTCCATTGCACTACCCCCAAATAGATTTAAAGTTTTTAATCACGAAAATTGTTGAACTGCAGAGGCATATCGAGCGAGCTATTGCGCAGCAGCGCCATCGCTTCCTGCAAGTCATCGCGCTTCTTACCGGTTACCCTGACCTGCTCCCCTTGAATGGCTGCCTGCACCTTCAGTTTGGCGTCCTTGATGAGAGCGACAATCTTGCGCGCCAGATCCTTGTCTATGCCTTCCTTTAGGGCCACATCCTGCTTTACTTGCTTGCCCGAGGCAAATGAGTCCTTGATCTCAAGGCACTGGATATCGACGTTGCGCTTGACCAGACACAGCTTGAGAATTTCCAGCATCTGCTCAAGCTGAAAGTCTGCTTCCGATGAAATAGTGACCTGCAGATTCTTGCTATTGAATTCAAAGCCGCCCTTACCACGCAAATCGTAACGCCGCTCAAGCTCTTTCATGGCATTATCTACCGCGTTGGTTACTTCATGTTTATCAAGCTCAGAAACAACGTCAAACGATGGCATTGGAATCACCTCACACAAAACGCATAATTATGATGTTCGATAGAAAACAACAGTATAACCTCGTAGCATTATAACGGCAGTCAGCCAGAGACCAGCAGGGAGCACCTTCGATGCCTAACCCCCAACTCAGTATTTTGGTGGTGGACGATACCAAGTTCAGTAGCGCCGTTATCGGACACACCCTGAGTCAGGCCGGTTACAACGATATTCGTTTCGCCAACTCTGCAATGGATGCCCTGCGTATGCAGGAAGAGCGTCCAGCCAGCGTTATGGTCGCCGATTGGCTCATGCCGGAGATGGACGGGCTTGAATTGACCACGCGTATCCGTCAAATGGATGAGCAGGACAATCACTATACCTACGTTGTCTTGCTGACCGCCCGCGAAGGCGACAATGTCCTCAGCGAGGCGTTTGACCGTGGCGTTGATGACTTCATCAGCAAGTCCTCAATGAATGAACAACTGCTGCCTCGCATTTTTGCCGCCGACCGCACCTCCCAGCTGATTAATCGTCTACTGGACGAAAATCACCTGCTGGCCAATAACAATGCCCAGCTCGAAGAACACAATCTGGTCGACACCCTGACAGCGATCGGCAATCGTCGCTACCTATTGCAGCGCCTGAAAGAAGCGCTGCGCAGCGTTGATTCACGCGGTGGCGCCTGCTGCGTCGTACTGCTGGGCGTACAAAACCTGGTATCGCTAGGCGATCGCTTCGGCGAAGCGGTGCAGAGCGAGGTTCTGCGAGGCACCGCCAGGCGCCTGCAACAGCTGGTGCGCCCCACCGATGTAATAGCCCGGGTAGCCACTAACGCCTTCGCCATTGTGACCCTCGCAGACGATGCCGAAGAGTGTAAACCCAACAGCTTTCGCCGCCTGCACGACGGTCTCAACCTCAAAGCCTTTAAAACAACCGAAGGCTATTTGTCGATTCGCGCTGGTATGGCGTTATGCACCGTCACTAACAAAGATGATCTGCCTAGTCCCGAGGACTTGCTAGCCAAAGTCGAAGACCACCTGCAGCAGGCCTACGAAACCAATCTGATCACCGAAGTTCGCGGTAAATAACCCACTTCATGGTGCATGTTCTTGGTGCTGGCAGTCTCGGTCTGCTGTGGATTGCGCGGCTGCAGCAGGCCAACCAGTCCTGCTGCCTGCTACTGCGTAACTCATCTGCACTGACGCAATGGCAAAACAACAGCAACCAATTGATATTTGAGCACCACGGCGCCCGCCGCGTGCTCCCCGTAACCACAGAGATTGCCTCCCAGAGCACTGGCCCGATAGACATCGTCGTTGTAGCCACCAAGGCCTACGCCGTCATCTCGGCGCTGGAGTCTATCCGTCACCGGCTGAATCCGGGCAGCCAGATACTACTGCTACAAAATGGCCTTGGTGCGCAGCAAGAGGTCAGTGCTGCATTCGCGCAACAGCGGGTGCTCTACGCCAGCGTCACCGATGGCGCTTGGCAACCGTCACCGCAGCATCTGGTCTGGGCAGGGCAAGGCAAAACGGTTATTGGAGATCCGGATCAACAACCCCCGCCCCCTTGGCTGGAGCGCATAACCAGCAGCATCGAATGGCAGTGGGATAACGACATCCTTGCCGTGCTGTGGCGCAAGCTGGCAATCAACTGCGCGATCAACCCATTCACCCTGCTATTTGACTGCGTCAATGGCGCCGTGCCGAGCCGCGCGGGTGATTGGTTAGATAGGTGCATTGAGGAATTACAGCTGCTATTGGCAGCACAGGGTGTCGCTGACACTAACGAGCTCGCCAAACAGATTCATGACGTCATTCAGCGCACTGCGAGCAACAGCTCCTCAATGCGCCAGGACCTGCGTGCCAAGCGCCGCACCGAGCTGGATTATATTCTCGGCTATGCCTGCCGCCAGGCGCAGCAACGCAATATAGCGGTTCCCGCCCTCACCCGCTTACTGCAGGCAACCCGTCAGTGCTTGGCCGATAAAAACCTGCCCGTGGACTGACCACCCGCTTTACCGCTAGGCTTACGCGATATTCAAGCAATCAACACTTTATTTAGCGGAGAGCGAAACACCATGGGCTATCGTTTGAGCAAGCTCTATACCCGTACCGGCGATAAGGGCGACACGGGCCTGGCGAATGGCGAACGTATCGCCAAGAACCATCCGCGCGTCGCGGCCATGGGAGACGTAGATGAGCTTAATTGCCAGGTGGGCCTGCTCATCACCGAGTTAACCGACTACCGCGTGCATCCTTTGCTCGCACTGCTAACGCCTATACAGCATCGCCTGTTTGATCTGGGTGGCGAACTGGCGGTACCTGGCCACGACATGATCGATGCCGCTGATGTGGCGCAGCTGGAGCAGGCTATTGACGAGCTGAACGCCGATTTGGAACCGCTGACAAACTTCATTCTGCCAGGCGGTTCAAAGGCGATTGCGCAGGCGCACATGGCGCGCAGTGTGTGTCGCCGAGCGGAACGACAATACATCAGCCTGGCGCAACAGGTTGAGGTAAATCAGCAGGCGCTGATCTACCTCAACCGGTTATCTGATCTGCTGTTTGTGCTGGCGCGGACCATTGCCCGCCTTGAGGAAACGCCGGAAGTGCTCTGGGCTCCCAAACCCAAGCCTGCAGCCTGAGCCTGGGAAGCACAGCGCGTCAGACCTTGAACGCGCTGATAATACTTTGCAGCGATTGCACCAACTGCGTCATACGGCCACTGGACTCTTCGGCCTGACTCGCCCCTGCAGCAGTGCGCTCGCCAGCCTGATTGATTTCCACGATATTGTGATCGATATCATGGCTGACGGCGGTCTGCTGCTCTGCAGCCGCCGCAATCTGCTGACTCTGATCAACGATATGCACGACTGACTTGAGAATATTGTCGAGCCCTTCCTGCACCTTGCGGGAGGCATCCACGGCTTCTGCCGTCATGCTATGACTGCTACCCATAGCCTTCACCGCCGCACTCACGCCATCTTGCAGACGCACGATCATCTGCTCAATTTCTTCGGTTGATTGCTGGGTACGGCGCGCCAGGGTGCGCACTTCGTCCGCGACCACGGCAAAACCTCGACCCTGCTCGCCAGCGCGCGCTGCCTCAATGGCGGCGTTGAGCGCCAACAGGTTGGTTTGTTCGGCAACCCCTTTGATTACATCCAGCACGCGGCTGATTGATGAGCTGTCATCGGCCAACTGGTTGATAACCCGAACCGAGTTTTCAATCTCACCAGAGAGTTTTTCAATCCCATCCACCGAGGATTCCACCAGGCGCCGACCACTGAGCGTTTGGTTGTTAACCTCCTCAGCGTTGGTTACTGCCAAGGCAGCGCTGCGGGCAACTTCCTGTGAGGTTGCCGCCATCTCATTCATGGCCGTTGCAACCTGCTCGATCTGACTACGCTGAGACGCTGCCGCATGGCTACTTTCGGTAGCGATGTTCTCGACTTGACGCGACTGCTCCTGCACCTGATCCGAGGTAGTACTGACCTGACGAATCAGCTCACGAACCTTGAGCACTGTGTTATTAAAGTCCGCCGCCAGATCGCCCAGCTCGTCGTGACTATCCACCTCGACTTGAACCGTCATATCGCCGCCGGCCACCTGCCCCATCTGCGAAGACAAGCGTTTCAGGGTGCGACGCGTCGCCATATAGAAACCGGCGTAGAGATAAATGATCAGCAAGCCAACCAGAGAGAGCGACACAATAAGGATCAGCATAGACCGCTGATTCTGCCCTAAACGCGCTTTCAACCGCGTAGACAAGGTGTCAAAGATCGCTGCATCCAGCGCGTAGGTCTTTTCAATTTCGACCGTAATGCGCGCAAAGTAATCATCCCACTCGCCTTCCAGTGAGTTAGCCAAAATGATTTCTTCATCAAATATGTTCTGTGCAACGCTCAAACTCTCCAAACTGGCATCAGCCGCCGGTTTGAGGCCCTGCAGCTCTGACCCGGACAACGTCTGCTGCAGCTTCTGCTGATAGTTTGCAGTCAGCTTTTGCAGCGTCTCAAACAGGTCATCCATTGCACGACTGGCATCAGAGTTAATGAAACCCAGCCCCATGGAGTAAGCGCCCACGGCACGCCCTTCGCCCAGTGCGGAGGTAACCTGCGGGGTAGCATCAATGAGCAATTCTGTGAGTTGACGAACGTCGCGATCAAAGTCCTGCGGCAGACCTGCATAGGCCGCACTAAAGTTCAGCAAGGTAGCCGCTTCGGCCAGTCCCTGCACCGCTAGCACCTTCTTACCGCTAACCGACTCATTGGCCAAGCCTTGGTAAAGCGCAATCAACTCGTCGCGTTTAGTGGCAACATCTGCTGCAGCATCGTCTTGCGTATCCAGAGGCAACGCCTGCAGCTTTTCCAGCACTTGCTTACGCAAACCTGCACCACGGGCTTCCAGCTCTGCTGCAAGCTGACCCTGCCCCAGCATGGAGGTCACGTTCTCCATATCCCGGATCACTTCTGCATCATGCACAATGGCCGAGCTCGCTCGCACGAGCTCCAGGTTCTGCTGGGCGTGGCGCGTCATCTGAACACGCTCGTAAGCCTGATGGACCACCATACTGCTAACAATGCCGAGCGGAATAAAAAAGAGCACGCTGATCAGACAGAACTTCATTCCGTAGCTGAGGCGGTTCATCAGGGCAATGGCAGGCGCAAGAAGACTATTCACCCAGTTTTTCTCCTAAATAGACCGGTCTATGGCAGACCTGGCAGGCATCGTCCCGACACCCCTGTTTGTTGTTATATGTACTACTATTTCGGACCTGTTAACGCGTAGCTAATTCTTTTCGTCCCATGCTGAGCCTATCGGCTGATACCGAGACAACTTTAACGTTGGGGCGAAATCTATCCCAAGAGTGCCAGCAGCGCCACAGGTACAGCCCAAGCCAGTGCCGCGCGGAATAACAGTGAGCGGATCGGAGCTAAAACGTTCCCGCTTTGCGCTTGGCTGGATTCACCTTCGATGGCCGCCTCTGCCGCCTTGGACAAGAACAGCTCAACCGGTTGCTCCCAATCACCCCACAAACCGCGCATCGCCCCGAAGACCCGATCGTAATGTCCAACCAGTGCAAAGCTGACCGCAAGCAATCGTGCCGGCAACCACTCCATCGCGTGCACGAGACTGCCCGCGTAACCCTGCGCTTCAACCGGGAGTCTATCTACGTATAGCCTTAACAGACGGTATCCCAATGCGCCCATGGGGCCAAGGAGCAGAAACCAGAGTAATGGCACGAAATAACTGGCACAGGCTTCGACCAGCATGCGACTGCGGACCTGCGCGACAAGCATCCTCTCATCGCTTGCCCGCACGCCCCAGTCATTCTCAGCAATTAAGGTTGCCGCGGCTTTGTCACCTCGTCCCCAGGCTTGCTCAAAGCGGCATCCAAAGCCGCGCAGCAAATCATGCCCGCCCAACCCCAGCAGCAACACCAGAACGCCCAGCGCCAGCACAAAAATGCCGTGCGCCACATCGGCCAGCAACCAGAAGGCAATTTCCAACGGTAACAACGGCAGCAACAGACATAGCAGCGCTGGCCAGCCCGGTCGGCGCTCAGCAAATCGCGCACTGTAGCGCGCCCAGGCAGCAGTCAAATCCGGACGCACGCCGCGACTCAGGGGCGTGAATCGAATCAACAGAACGGTCGCCAACAAAATGAGGAAACGCATGCGCAGGACCTTTAAGCAGTGGGTTTAACAGACGTCAGGCTGAGCAAAAACCGGCGCCAATCGAAAGCGCTGCCCGGATCTGTCTTGCGTCCCGGCGCGATAAACTCATGCCCGGTAACCCGATAGGGAGTGATCGCCGGATAGGCCAGCTGCAGGGCCTGAGTCAATTCGCCAAGAGCAGCATACTGCGCGTCAGTGTAGGGCGTCTGATCTGTGCCCTCCAGCTCTACGCCAATAGAGAAGTCATTGCAGTTGTCGCGCCCGCCAAAAAAGGAGGCACCGGCATGCCAGGCACGCTCGTCACAACTGACAAATTGGGTGATAGCGCCGTCGCGCTCAATAAAAAAATGTGCGGATACGCGCAGGTGCGCGATTTCAGCGAAATAAGGATGCAGGGAGGAATCGAGCTGACCGCAGAAAAAACGCTGCACGTGGCCACCACCGAAGTCGCCCGGCGGCAAACTGATATTGTGCACAACAAGAAGCGACACAGCTTCGCCGTCAGGGCGATCATTAAAATGCTCTGAACGGCATATTCGCGCGCTGTCTAACCAGCCCTTATGCAGGCGCATTATGCTCAAACTCCCATCAACAAAACCTTATGCTAACAGGAGCAAAGCAGCCACGCACCCGGCTTGGATCAGGGTTTTCCGGATTGCAGGCGCCGCAGGTTGCCAATCACTGACTCAAGCGCGCGATCAAACAGCTGGTTCTCGTCCAGTACTGTAATCAGGCCCTGCTCAAAATGGTGCGCCAGCTCAATCCTGCCAAACTCGGCGACCTTCATGCCGCCACGATTGACGAAGATATATTTGCCGCTGAAGCTGATGATTGCTGCCAGCTTGCAGCGTTGCTCTGGCCGACCTTCGGTCGCACCCAAGCGAAACCAACAGCCAGCACGCAGGCTCTCGATCCAACGCTGAGCGCCGACACTAGGCAAGTCATCAACCGTGTCCGCCTCTGGCTCCGAATCCAGCTGTTCCAGCACCGGAGCTTCAACCCGTATCTGCGCAATAGGCTCGATAACCGACTCGGGCGTTTCCGGCTGCAGGGGTGACGATACGCTTTCCTGCTCAGGCACGTCAGCAGCAGCTGCGCCCTGAACCGCATCGCCTCCTGCCCGCACCGACTCTTCCGGGCTTTCAATTTTTTGCACGGCAACGCGTGCAGCGGCTTGAGCTGCACGCTCATCTAGTATTTTCTGCGCAGCGTCTTGTGCCACCGCGAGCGCTCGCGCCTGAGGCAGTGATAACCGCGCGACCTGCACAGCGACCGCAGAGGCGTCCATCCCCAGCGATTCAAGGCCCACATGTAATGCATCAAGCACCTGTTGGTTACTCTCAGCGCGCGCGCGCATCTCACCCAGAGGGACGGGTTCAATACTATCGATCATGCGCTGAGCCAGGTCGACACTCTGCCGCCACGCCTTGGAGTCCGCACCTTCGCGCAGACAGACCATTTGCAGCACTTGACTCCAGCTATCACGCAACAGGTCAACCAGCGTCACCGGGAGCGTACGACCGACCAACAGGTTGTTGATGACCTTGGCAACGTCATTGCGCGCCAGTTGCATGCGCGCTCGCCCTTCTTCAGCATCGCGCGTGCGCTGCTCTATCCGATCTGAGCGACGCTGCTCATTACGCAGACAATTGGTGAGCTCAACATTCAGCGCCTCAAACAACGAGTCCTGTGGTGCACTGACCGCCAACAATTGCTCCACGATACTCTCCAGCAGCGCATGCAGCTGATCGCGGCGCAGATCATCGTGGTCATTCCAGCCCATGGTAGCCCGTGCCAGCTCATTGAGCAGGCGGCGCGCAGGGTGAGAGCCCCGACTGAAGAAACTCTTGTCGGCAATGGCTACGCGCAAGATGGGCAGTTGCAGGCGGCTGATCATGGCCTTGACAGCGGCAGGTAGCGCCGGATCTTCCAGGATAAAATCAAACAACATGGACACCAGGCTAATGACATCGTCATCCACCCGGCCCAAGGTTTTGTGATCCCCACCCGTCTGATGCCGCTGCTGCTGCAACAGCTGCTGAATACGTTGACGCATGCCCGGGAGCTGATTCTCGGCATCACCATTAGCCAGCTGATCCGCCGGCATGTCGGCAAGTACTTGCAGCAGTTCGTTGCTGGGCATGGGCTTGGCGCCCGCGCCGGTCAACCCCGATAGCGCCATGTCACCGCTGGCGTGACGCCAGTTGCCGATAAGCTCACTGAACATACTCAGCACTTCTTGCTGATCGGCACTGCTGGACTGACCGCTTCGGGCTTCATTGCTAGAAGATGAACCAGACCCGGCCGCAGGCACGCGGCGCGAGCTAGGCGTCACTTGCGCCAGCCGCAGGTCAGGCATCACCCCAGAATTGATCAGCAGCGTATTGAGCTCTTCGTATTCAGTATCAATTGGATTGAATACATAGCGCTCAAACAGCTTGAAAATAATCAGACGAACCTTGATTTCCAACCCCAGCGGCTTAATTGCATCAGCAAAATACTGGGCTAGCGCTGCCGGCGCCAAGGGGTTATTGCGCTCATCAATCAGGCTTTTGACCAGGCTGTTACTGCGGATAGCCAAGTGCATCAACGGCTGCTGGTTTCGCCCATTAACCCTGCTGACCATGCCGTCCAGCGTGACCGACTGCTCCAGCTCATCAGGCTGCACCAAAGCCAGGCTATCCAGCTCGAAAGAGGTATGCAGGGCGCGAGCAGGTGTGTCGCTATTTAACCTTTCGGTCGCCTGAACAAGCTCGTCAGCAGCATTCTTTAGAATGGCGCCACGCTGCAGGCGCACAGCACGCATAGCTTCAAAAAACAGGTTCTGCTCGGCGTTACTTGAGGCCCGATCGGCCATTTCGAAGAGATTGTCGTCCGCCGCATCAAACAGGGTATTGAGCGCGCCAAGGAGATATTGCTGAAGGTGCTCGCGAACCGCTATGAGCGGCAGTGGCAAAACAGAGGAACCCTCGCCCGCCCGCGCGCCCTTGCGGCCAGCGAGATTCGGCTTAATCGATACAACCTTGGGATCCTGGGACATGCTGCCTCTCTTGATAAGCGTGGCTTATCGCGCAAAACGCCTGGGATGCTTATTCCACTAAAAAGGTAGTCTTCCGTGTGTCGTAAATTTGGCGTCAAAATTTTTAATCATTATACCCACTTTCATAACCAGCGCATCCTGCGTCGTTATATTTTATGGACATAGATCACATTCTAGACATCAGTTTTTACCTTGCACCAGCATGACAATATAGCGATTGCATCTTTGGCTAACGCCGAATCGACAATCCTGGTATATCCTGAGAGCGCATCGGTTCAAAAACACATTAATAACAGTGGTATGGCATGTCCATATCCACAACGGTAGACATCAGGAGCAGCATTAATGGAAGCAATCATCAACCTGATCGGCCAGATTAATGGCGTTGTCTGGGGTCCCGCCATGCTAGCGCTACTGGCAGGCACCGGGCTCTACTTGACGCTTGGCCTCAAGCTTATCCCGCAACGCAAACTATTTTATGGCTTCAGCATGCTCTGGCGCGGCCGCAAGAGCAGTGAAGAAGGCGATATAAGCCCTTTCAACGCATTGATGACCGCTCTTTCGGCAACGGTCGGCACCGGTAATATTGCTGGCGTTGCTACCGCCATCTTCTTTGGCGGGCCCGGCGCACTCTTCTGGATGTGGGTCATCGCGCTGGTTGGCATGGCCACCAAGTTTGCCGAGGCAGTCCTGGCAGTGCGCTTTCGCGAGAAGGACGCACTGGGAAACCACGTCGGCGGTCCGATGTACTACATCAAAAACGGCTTGGGTACCAAGTGGAAATGGCTGGGCATCATGTTTGCTATTTTTGGCATGCTCGCCGGCTTCGGCATCGGTAATACCATCCAGTCCAACTCGGTTGCTGATGCACTGAGCAGCAGCTTTGGCATCCCGCCACTGGTTACCGGCATTATCATCGCCGTGCTGGTTGCCCTGGTTCTGCTCGGCGGCATCAAGCGTATTGGCGATGTTGCCGGTAAGCTGGTACCTATCATGGCGCTGTTCTACGTCGGTGGCGGGCTGATCATTTTGATCACGCACTTCGACCGCATCCCAGCCGCCTTCGCCGACATCATCCACTACGCGTTCAACCCCGCAGCCGCTGCTGGCGGCTTTGCCGGTGCTACTATCTGGGCAGCAATGCGCTTTGGTATTGCCCGCGGCGTCTTCTCCAATGAAGCGGGCTTGGGCAGCGCGCCTATCGCCCATGCCGCAGCGCAGACCAACAACCCGATTCGCCAGGGTACCGTTGCTATGCTGGGTACCTTCATCGACACCATTATCATTTGCTCGATCACTGGCCTGGTGATCATGGTGACCGGCGCCTGGCAGAGCGGCGAGAACGGCGCGCCGATGTCGGCACTGGCCTTCAGTCAGGGTCTGCCCGGTGGCTGGGGTCAATACATCGTCAGTATTGGTTTGGCCGTGTTTGCTTTCACCACCATCATCGGCTGGAGCTTTTACTCCGAAAAATGCACCCAGTTTCTGTTCGGCGAGCGCTCCAACACTCCCTTCCGCGTACTGTGGATTATTGCCGTACCGCTGGGCACCATACCGAACATTGATCTGGCCAGCCTTTGGCTGGTTGCGGACACGCTGAATGCCATGATGGCAATCCCCAACCTGATTGCTCTGCTGCTACTCAGCCCCGTGGTATTCCGCCTGACGCGTGATTATTTCAATAATCCGACACCCTGAGAAAGAAGCTCAACTGCAGCTCTGACCTGCGACCGATACCCGCCTTTCGAGGCGGGTATTTTTTTATCAATCGGGTATACTCGCCGGCATTCGGAAACACTGCTGGAGCCCCCATGCCAAACCTGACTCTCGAGAGCCTACAGGCCGTCATCGTTGACGATGTGCGCCGCGCATTAAATGAAGACGTGGGCGATGGCGACATCACCGCCAGCCTGATTCCGGCCAATAACCAGGCATCCGCTAGCATCATCACCCGCGAAGCTGCCGTATTCTGCGGCCGCGCCTGGGCCGACGAAGTTGTGCGCCAGGTCGATCCCAGCATTCAAATCGAGTGGCGGGTTGCCGATGGCGATATGCTCAGCGCTGACCAGACCCTGTGCCGCCTGCACGGCCCGGCACGAGGCCTGCTGACAGCCGAACGCTGCATGCTCAACTTCATTCAGACCTTATCCGCTACGGCAACCCGTAGCCGCCACTTCGCCGACCTGGTGAAAGATACCGCAGTCAAGCTGCTCGATACCCGCAAGACACTGCCAGGCTTGCGCATGGCGCAAAAGTACGCCGTTACCTGCGGTGGTTGCCATAATCACCGCATCGGACTTTTTGATGCCTTTCTGATCAAGGAAAACCACATAGCGGCGTGCGGCGGTATAGCCGCCGCCATCACCCAGGCGAACCAGATCGCGCCCGGCAAGCCGGTGGAAGTAGAAGTAGAAAGTCTGGATGAATTGCAACAGGCGCTGGACGCCGGCGCCGACATCGTCATGCTGGATGAGCTGAGCCTGGAAGATATGCGCAAAGCGGTGAGCCTGACCGCTGGCAAGGCCGCTCTGGAAGCCTCTGGCGGCATCAACGAAACTACCCTGCGCAGCGTAGCCGACACCGGTGTTGACTATATATCAATCGGCAGCCTGACCAAGGATGTCAAAGCCGTTGACCTGTCGATGCGCCTGCGCTTTCAAACCACCTGAAAAAATCAGAGCAACGCCAGCAGGTTTCGACAATCTACCGCATGCCAGTCGGCCAGCTCAGGCCACTGGTTTTGCGGGTGAACCAGGCAGGTATTGCTGCCAGCTGCCCTGCCCGTTTGCAGGTCAAAATGAAAATCACCAACCATGACCGATTGCGCCGGGCTCAGCTGCCAGCGCTGAAGCAGTAGTTCAATCCCCTCCGGGTGCGGTTTCGGTGCCGCCTCTTCGCGCCCCAATACGTCCTCTGGCGCAAAGCAATCCAGTACATCCAGATGCTGCAGCGTCGATATCGCTACGCAGCGCAGGTTACGGGTCAATATCCCCAACCGTCGACCCTGCTGATGCAAGTAGCGGATCAACTCAACTGCGCCCGGTGCAGCCTCGACCTCTTGCGCCAAACGCAGCTCAATCTGATCAAGCTCTGCCTTCATGGCAGTCGCCTCAGCAGCAGGCAAGCCTGCGATATAGGTGAGGATATCAGAATCTGAAGGAACGCCCAGCTCCCGCCGAATCGCGGCAAAATCATGCTGCGCGAGGGTGAGCGTACCATCCAGATCAAAGATCCAGCCCTGCAGATCACGCATACTCAATCCTTGACCTTACGCATCAGCGACTCTTGCGCCACTGACGCAACCAGCTCACCTGCACGATTAAAAATATGCCCCCGCGACATACCGCGAGAACCACTGGCCGAAGGACTATCCATGGCATACAGCAACCAATCATCCATGCGCAGTGGACGGTGATACCACAGGGCGTGATCCAGGCTGGCAACCTGCAACTTGGTTGACCAACTAGAGATCGCGTGTGGCTGCATCGCGGTGCCCAACAGATGGAAGTCAGACGCATATGCCAACAGGTAACGGTGTACCTGTGGGTCATCCGGCAACTGGCCATCAGCGCGGTACCACATGTAGCGAACGGGCTCGGCAACCTTGGGCTCGAACGGATTGAACTCGCCAACCGGGCGAATCTCAATAGGCTTGCCGCACAGCACTTTGTCACGCACCTTCTCATGAATCAGGTGCTGGTGCCGACGCGTCCACTCGGTTTCGTTGGGCAGATCTTCCGGGCCAGGGACATCGGGCATCTGCACTTGATGCTCATAACCCTCTTCATCGCCCTGAAAGGAGCAGATCATGGTGAAAATCGGCTTACCCTTTTGAATAGCCTGCACCCGACGGGTGGTAAAGCTGCCGCCATCACGCAGCGGATCCACCTGATACACGATAGGCTGAGTCGCATCACCCGGACGCAGAAAATAACCATGCACTGAATGCACATGGCGCTCGAGATCAACCGTCTGACTGGCAGCAGAGAGTGACTGCCCCAGTACCTGACCGCCAAACAACTGCTTGAAGCCCAGATCCTGGCTGCGACCGCGAAACAGATTTTCTTCAATTTTTTCCAGCGCCAGCAGGTCCACCAGATCATCCAGCAATTGGCTCATTATTCTTCCTCACAATCGACGCGACCACGGCTGTCGCACTACATTGGTTCAGCAACAGCGATCACGCTGGCCTTTTATATTGCCGCCAAGTTTAACCCGGATTGTCCCAAGTTAGCAGGCCAGCGGCATGACTGATTCGGCAGTGAGACTATTCAACAGCCGCCAGGCCCAGCATACTTATGCTGTTTGCCAAGGAGTTAGCGTGGACCTACCGCTGGTATACCACCCAGACTACAGCTTCGCCTTTCCGGCGCCACACCGCTTCCCCATGGATAAGTTCGTGCGCCTGCACGATCACCTGCGCGCTAGCGGCCTGCTACACACACAAAACCTGCACCAGCCGCAATCCTGCCCCCAGGAACTGCTGCTACTGGCACATGACCCGGACTATGTAGAGCGCTTCTGCAGCAACCAGCTCGATACCGCCGCCCAACGCCGTATGGGCTTACCCTGGAGCGAGCTGCTGGTAGCGCGAACCCTGCGCGCAGTCGGCGGCACGCTGCTGACTGCCGAGCTGGCTCTCAAACATGGGCTAGCCTGCCATCTGGCTGGTGGTACCCATCATGCTCACCATGACTTTGCCTCAGGGTTCTGCATTTTCAACGATCTGGCGATTACCAGCCGCTATCTGCTCGCGGCCGGAAAGGTAGAGCGCGTGCTGATTTTCGACTGCGATGTGCATCAAGGCGACGGCACAGCACGCATTCTGGAGCACGATAGCGACGCCATCACGGTATCGCTGCACTGTGAAAACAATTTCCCGGCGCGCAAGGCGCAAAGCGACTGGGACATTCCCCTGCCCCGGCAACTGGGCGATCAGGGCTATCTGAATACCGTCGATGAAGCACTGAATTATCTACTGCCACTGTACGAGCCTGACCTGGTGCTCTATGACGCTGGGGTCGACGTGCATCAGGCCGACGCGCTAGGTTATCTGGCGCTGACCGATGCCGGTATCGCACAGCGCGACAGCCATGTAATCAGCGCCTGCCTGAGCCGAGATATTCCGGTCTGCGCGGTGATTGGCGGGGGCTATGATCAGGACCGCGTCGCACTGGCCAAACGTCACGGCATTCTGCATCACAATGCGGCCCGGATATGGCAACAGCATGCCCTGAGGTAAACTACGCAGCGCATTCAAACATCCGGTCCTTGGCTAAGAGCACTACTAGATAGCAGCCAATCACCGCGCTTGCCGAGGAAGTCAATTGCTGTGACAAAAAAGCCCAATAAGGCCGATCGGCATCCCTCCTTGCAGCTTGGCAGATCTCGCCTGCCGCCCGAGCGGCACGCCCACCGAAACAGAGAAAACAACACACTCTCAGCACGCGCACGCAAGCCAGGTTAATCAATGTTCAACCTTAACAACCTCATTTTAGTGAGCGTGGCATTACTACTAGCCATACTGTCCTTCCAGCCACGCCTGATGGCAGCACCGGGATGGCGTGCTACCGTAACGCCGCTTGCCTCGATTATTGGTTCCGGCTTTCTCGTCGCAGGGCCAATTCTGGCGCACGCCGTTGGTCCCTGGGCCTGGTTGGCGATGCTGGCACTGTGCGCATTGAGCTATTGGTTCGGCGCAGCTATCCGCTATAACATCCGCTATGTTGAGCCTAGCCTGGCGGATCACCCTCCGGGCTACCAATCCGCCTTGGAGCGTCTGTCAGAGCTGGCGCTGGCACTGGCTTACTTTGTTTCCGTTACCTACTATCTCAACCTGTTTGCTGCTTTCGGCATGCGCCTTGGTGACATAATTGACCCGCTATGGACTCGTATCGTGGCCACAGCGGTGATAGCCACTATTGGACTGCTCGGCATGCTCCGCGGTCTAGCTGGACTCGAGCGTTTAGAGGTCATAGTAGTCGCGTTAAAGTTATCCCTGATCGGCGGCTTGCTGGCGATGCTGACGCAGGTGAATCTGGCGGCCATGGTGGACGGCTCGTTCCAATGGGCACAAAAGGCAAACCTGCAAGACCATCAGCAGTTAGCGATACTGCTAGGGCTGGTGATTCTGGTGCAAGGCTTTGAAACCTCGCGCTATCTTGGTAGCCAGTACGACGCAGCGACCCGAATTCGCAGCATGCGATGGGCACAGTGGATTTCCTGCGCGATTTATCTCGTGTTCCTGGTGCTGATAACCGATTTCTTTCACAGCGATCTACCGTCTGAAGGGGGTGAAACGGCGATTATTGACCTGTTACGGCCACTAGGCATGCTGGTCGCCCCGTTACTCATTGTGACCGCGTTGGCCTCGCAGCTATCTGCAGCCGTAGCCGATATGAATGGCGCCGGCGGGCTCCTGGCGGAATCATCCCGCCGCCGTGTTCCAGTCAAACTTGGCAATCTGGTCACCGCTCTGGTTGCTATTGTCATTACCTGGTCGGCGAATATCTACGAGATCATCACCTACGCCTCCAAGATGTTCGTCATCTATTACGGCTTGCAGGCATTGCAAGCCGCACTGGCAGCATGGCGGCGCGGCCAAAGCTGGCGGGCAGGCGGATTCGCGGCGGCAGTTTTGGTCGCGGTGGCCATTATCGTGTTGGCTGAACCGGTCGCAGCCTGATTGTGCGCAACCTGACGGCGGCGGCATAGCCCAACGGCACCATGATCACCGCTGAGCAGCGGGAGGTCGGGTAGGCGCCAGCATGACAATAACAGCAAGCGATTGGCCAAAGTACACGAACGCCCCACCAATAGGGCTGTAGCGCACTTTGCGGTAGACTGCGCGGCGTGTAATAGAACGCTAGCCAACGCCGGGGACAGAGTCATGACCACGCAACAACCAGACGCCAATCGTGTTGTCGTAATCGGCGGTGGACCGGCCGGCCTGATGGCGGCAGAAACCATCGCCAATGCGGGCTACCAGGTGGAGTTGTTCGACGCTATGCCATCAGTTGGGCGCAAGTTTCTGCTGGCGGGTGTCGGCGGCATGAATATTACCCATTCCGAGCCCAAACCCGCTTTTGTCGAGCGCTACCGTGAAGCAGCAGCCTGGGCCAGCGACTGGTTCACCGAGCTGGACGCAGAGCACCTGCAGCAATGGATTCATGAGCTGGGCATCAGCACCTTTGTTGGCAGTTCCGGCCGAGTGTTCCCCACCGACATGAAAGCAGCGCCACTACTGCGTGCCTGGCTCAAACGACTGCGCAACAAAGGCGTACAGCTGCATACCCGGCATCGCTGGCTCGGCTGGACGGCAGATGGCGCACTGCGACTGCAAAACGCCGACGGTGAGTTTCACCTCACGCCAACGGCCTGCGTACTCGCACTCGGCGGTGGTAGCTGGCGCCGCCTTGGCTCTGACGGCAGCTGGGTCGGCCCTTTGCGCGAGCAAGGCGCCGGCGTGCGCGACTTATTGCCCAGCAACAGTGGCTTTATCTGCGACTGGAGCCCGTTTCTCAGTGAGCGCTTCGCCGGCCAACCACTCAAGCCGATCGTTGCCAGCATGAACGATACCAACGGGCAGCTCATCAGTCGGCGTGGCGAATGCATCCTCACCCATGACGGGCTGGAAGGCAGTCTGATTTATGCTCTGTCAGCGCCGCTGCGCGACCAACTACAAGCTCATGGCCAGGCAACACTAGCACTGGATCTCGCTCCCGACCGCAGTGAGCCCCAGCTCATTACCGCGCTATCAGACAGCCGGAAAGGACAGTCGCTAGCGTCGCTGCTACGCAAGAAAGCCGGGCTGGATGCACTGAAAATCGCGCTACTGCATGAATGCTTTGGTAAAGACCAACTAGCCACACCTGCAGACCTGGCCAAAGCAATCAAACAGGTACCCATAGTGCTGCGCGACACCCGTCCGCTGGATCAGGCGATCAGCAGCGCCGGCGGCGTGCAGCAACCAAGTTTAACTGAGGATTTGATGCTCAAGAGCCTGCCGGGGGTATTCTGCGCTGGCGAGATGCTCGACTGGGAAGCCCCCACCGGTGGTTATCTATTGACCGCCTGCTTTGCCAGCGGCAAGCGCGCGGGCAACGGCGTTGTCAGTTGGTTGGCGAAGACTTGACGCCCGAGAGCCGCGGCAACATCCAGCGCTCAAACAAGCGCGGAAAGAACCGGGCGCATTGCCGCGCCAGCCAATCCACGTTCGACAACACCAACAACCGCTTGCGCTTGCACGCGCCCAGATAGATGGCATCTGCCACATCAGCAGGTGCCGCAACCTTGAAGCTCAAATTGGTAGCGGCTTGATTGATCGAGCCATCGCCAACCAGCGCGTTCTTGCGAATATCGGTCGCTGTAAAACCAGGCGTCACCAGCATGACGTTGACACCCTGACTGCGCACTTCCATGCGCAGGGTTTCAAACAGACCGTGTAGCGCATGTTTGCTGGCATTGTAAGCGCCACGGTTAAGCAAGGGTGCGAAGGCAGATAGCGAACTCAACCCGATTACCTGCCCACCCCGCGCCAACAGACTGGGCAAGGCATGTCGCGTGCAATTCACGGCGCCGAAATAGTTCACTGCCATGATGCGCTGAAACACCGCGATATCGGTATCGGCAAAGGCACTGCGGTGGGTTATGCCAGCGTTATTGATCAGCAGATCTATGCCGCCAAAACGCTCGACCACCTGACTGATCGCCTCCGCGCATTGCTGGTCATCCGACACATCACAGTGCAATGCCATGACGTCAGCGTTGAGCTTATCGTGCAGCTGCTGACGAAAGGCAACCAGGGCTTCATCCTGGATATCGAGAATGGCGATGTGGGCGCCAGCCTGGGCAAAGCGCAGTGCCAGCGCACGGCCAATGCCGGCGCAGCCACCGGTAATTACGACTACTTTCTGCTGAAAGACTCGCCTGCCCATATCGCCTCCTCTACTGGCTTATTGGCCCAGCCTAAAGCCAGTGGAGAATGGCGGCAAGCCAATTGAACAGGCGACAGCTCAGGGCGCCAGGCGCTCACGCACCCATTGACCTGACTCAAGGCGATAGCGCAGGCGATCATGCAGGCGACTGGAACGCCCCTGCCAGAACTCGATCAAACTGGGTACCAGGCGATAACCACCCCAATGCGGCGGCCGTGGCGGCTGCTCCTCCGCGTATTGCACCTCAAGCGCTTGCAAACGATCCTCAAGCACCTCACGTCCGGCGATCACCTGACTTTGCGGCGAGGCCCAGGCGCCCAGACGGCTACCTGCAGGTCGGCTGTGAAAATACACGTCAGACTCTTCGCTGCTTACGCGCTCGATCTGCCCCTCGATACGCACTTGACGCTCAAGGTCATGCCACCAGAAGGTCATGGCGGCCAACGGCTGCGCCGCCAGCTGCTCACCCTTGGCGCTTTGGTAGTTGGTAAAAAACACAAAGCCACGCTCGTCAAAACCCTTGAGCAATAACGTACGCAAGTGCGGTTGCCCCTGTGCATCGACGCTCGCCAGCATCATGGCGTTAGCCTCGGTTGACTCGATTTCTACCGCCTGAGCAAACCAGGTAGAAAACAGCGTATAGGGCTCGTTCGGCGCCTGCGATTCAGTCAACCCGTCGCGGGTATAATCACGGCGCAAATCGGCAATAGTGGGTTTCATCAACGCAACTCCTTCAGCGGCATGGCATGTATCAACAGGAGCTCAGCCTAACATGCGACGCATTAACGGTATTGACCTACGGCAGCCTTCAGTCAAGCTCGCGCAGACAATCCTTTACCGCGCTACTTAGCGCCAAGGCGCGTGGGTCCATCAACACATAAGGCCCCATGGTGTTGGTTACATAACCAAAGCCGACCTGCGCATCCGGGTCACAAAAGCCCAGCGAGCCGCCAGCACCCGGGTGCCCAAAGGCGCGCGGCCCCATACCGAAACCACCACCGGGGGTATCCTGCTCCAGCATCACACCCAAGCCGAAACGGGTGGGGCACAGCAACGTACGATCCTGGCCCTTGCTGTGCTCCTGCTGCATCAGCGCAACCAACTCAGCATCCAGCAAGCTGACACCATCCAACTTGCCGCCGTGCGCCAGCAACTGCCAGAAACGCGCCAGGGAGCGGGCATTGCCTGTGCCGTTAGCCGACAGAATTTCCGCCTGCTGCCACTCGCGCTTGTTAGTGCTGGTCATCATGCTGGACGGATTGCCGAACGCCTTGGCGGTCAGGCCCTCCGGTTCGCCCATGGCAGCAAATAACGCCCGCGCACCCTCATCGCCATATTGATTGCGCAGACGTGACACGTGCGCAATACGCGGTAAATCCTGATCCGGCACGCCAACATGAAAATCCATACCCAGCGGTTGGCAGATATGCTGTTGAATGTAGCTGCCGGCGCGCTGATCGGTCAGCCGACGCAGCGGCTCACCCAATAACCAGGCGTAGGTTACCGGCGCGTAACCGTGCGCTGCGCCGGGTTCCCACCAGGGCGCCTGCTCAGCCAAGGCGGTGCTCATGGCAGTCCAGTCAAACAGTGCTTCCGGTGGCAATGTTTTGGCTACGGCCGATAGCCCAGAGCGGTGACTCAACAACTGGCGCAGGCTGATACCCTGCTTGCCAGCCTGGGCGAATTCCGGCCATACCTCGGCAATCGGTGCGTCCAGCTCGATCCGGCCAGCAGCCACCTGTTGCAGCAGCGCCACGGCGCCCAAGGGCTTGGTGCAGGAGAACACATTAACCAGTGTGTCCTGCTCCCAGACCTGCTGGTTTTCCTTATCCATTACGCCCTGCCAGAGATCCAGCACGGTATCGCCACCCACGGTTACACAGAGCGCCGCGCCGCGCGCCTGCTCGTCCTGCTGCTGCTCGGCGAAGAGTTCGCGCACTCGCTCGAAGCGCGGATCAAAATAACCCTGAACATTACCCATGGATGTCTTTCCTCAGTCGGTGTCTTGTTGTGCTGCCATTTAAGCTGCTTGCGTCAACAAATGCAGCGACCATAAGGCGCCAAACCACAGCATTATCGATGCAACTGATGACGCCAGGCCCGGGCTGCCGCTCAATCAATTTCCTGACGGAACGGCGGCAGCGCCTTGAGAATCGCTTTACCGTAACGCTGAGTCACCAACCTGCGGTCCAGGACCGTGATAGTGCCGCTGTCCTGTTCGGTGCGCAGCAATCGACCACAGGCCTGAATCAGACGCAAGCTGGCGTCCGGCACAGCAATCTCCATAAAGGGATTACCGCCGTTTTTCTCGATCCATTCAGCCAGTGCTGCCTCAACCGGGTCATCCGGGACCGCGAAGGGGATCTTGGCGATCACCACATGCTCGCAGTACTTGCCGGGCAAATCGACGCCCTCGGCAAAACTGGCCAGACCGAAGATCACACTCGGCTTGCCCTCGTCTACTCTCTTGCGGTGCTGGCGAATCAGCTCCTGCTTGGATAGGTCGCCCTGTACCAGGATGCGTTCGCGGAAGGCCGCGGGCAAACCCGCATAGACTTCGAGCATCTGCTTGCGCGAAGAATAGAGCACCAGACTGCCGCGTTCCTCAGCCAGAATATCCGGCAGATGCTCGATAATCGAGGCGCTATGCCCGGCGCTGTCGCGCGGATCGGCACCATAGTTGGGTACTCTCAGCACACCCGCCTCGCCATGCTTGAACGGACTTGGCGCCATGGTACAAACCGCGCTCCTGGGCAGGCCCGCACGCTGACTAAAGCGATCGAACTTGCCCAGCGCGGTCAGGGTTGCCGAGGTAGCCAGTGCAGCAAAGGCGCTGTGCCAGAGATACATGCGCAGGGTCTCGGCCGCCAGAATCGGGCTGACATGCACTTCTATATCGTTATTTTCGGTCAGGGTCAGCCAGCGCGCGGTAGGCGGCTTGCCCTCCGGGTCCTGCAGGCAGAATTGCGTCCAGAGCGTCCAGTTGGCCTCGGAGCGCGCCAGCAGCACACCAAACAGCGGGTACCACTCTTCCGCCTGGGATTCGGACACCCCTATGGTTGCCTCACCATCCATCGCCTCTTTCAGCATATCCACCAAGCGCTGTAGCAAATCGGTGATGCGACCAAAGCCGGCTTTGAGCTCCAGCCCCATGTCCACCAGTTCTTGCGGCACTATGCCGTGCTCAAAACGATGCTGCGGGCGAATATTGCCGCGCAAGTCTTCGGCGCTGGAGAAGTCGGCTACATCGCCCATCGCCTGCTGCATAAACTGCTGGTGCGGCTTTAACTCGCGCGCCTCCAACGGTACTTTTTCAATCAGGCGACCCAACTCACCGGGCAGCGGGTGCTGGGCAAGCAGCTTGCTCAGATTCTTGTCCAGTTGCTCCAGCCAATCTGCTGTGGCGTGCAGGCGGGTATTATGGGCAAAGTGCGAAATAGCCTTGTCGGGCAAGTGATGTGCTTCATCAAAGATGTACAGGCAGTCACGCGGGTCCGGCAAAATGGCACCGCCGCCAAGCGCGAGGTCAGCCAATACCAGATCGTGGTTGGTAACAATGACATCGACTTTCTGCACCCCTTCACGCGCCTTGTAAAACACGCACTGCTGGAAGTGGCCGCAGCGGCGGTTGCTGCACTGAATGTGGTCGGTGGTCAGTCGTGACCAGTCCTGATCCTCCAACGCCTCAGGCCAGGAGTCGCGCTCGCCGTCCCATTTGTTGCCGCCCAGCGCCTCCACCATGCGGGTGTAGAGCTTGAGCCCGGCTTCATCCACATCGAGGTTAAAGCCCTCGTCAGCAAAGATTTGCTGCTGATCCGCCGCCGACTGGTTTTCCCGCAACAAGTTATCGAGCTTGGACAGGCAAACGTAGCGCCCACGGCCCTTGGCCAGCGAGAAACCAAACTGCAGGCCGGCATTACGCTGAATATCGGGTAGATCCTTGAGTACAATCTGTTCCTGCAGCGCCACCGTCGCCGTGGAAATTACCAGCGGTTTACCCAAATGCTTGGCAATGGGAATGCCCGCCAGGCAATAGGCGACGGTTTTGCCGGTACCGGTGCCCGCCTCGATCGCCGCCACCGCCGGGTCGCCGTCGCGATGGCCGTCGTCATCCAGCTTAACGCCGCCAAATAGCTTGGCGACCTCGGCAATCATCACCCGCTGACCATAGCGTGGCTTGAGGGATTTGTTTTCGAGAAAGGTGCGATAGGCCGTTTGAATCTGGCCTTTGAGTTCATCGTTCAGCATGCGGGCTCCGGGCTAGCCCGCGATGATAACATTGAACCGGCCGGCAACCGACTGCCAACAAGCTTGCATCGACCGGCGCGAGACTCTAGGGTCAGCCGACCATTTTATTTTCCCATTGAGGAACGCCATGACGGCCACTCCGAACGCCACCTTGCTCAGCATTTTGCAGCATTACCAGCCTGCCCGGCTGCTCTGCGTCAGCCAAACGCGGGTGCCCGCCGTCGAGGCGTTTTGCGCCGACCACCCCGACACGCAACTGATTACCAGTGATCAGACGCCCTTACCGGTGGAGCTGGCCAACCAGCGCTATGATCTGGCGATCATTGCTGACTTGCTGGAACATATTCCGCAGCGTAACGGCGTTGAGTTACTGGCAGGGCTGCGCAACCTTTCAGCCAGCCGTCTGGCGGTATTGGTTGATCTGACGCAAAGTGCACACTGGCAAGAAAATGATTTTTTTGCCCTGGCGCTACAACGCCATGCCAGCTTTACCCAGGCTGGCAGCACGGATGAACGCACGCTGGCGCTCTATACCTACGATCTGGCCGATTACAAACAGGTTCCGGACTGGCTCAACAATAAATACTGGGCCAATCCCGAGATGTTCGATAAATATTGGTGGTAAGCATGAGCACAGTGGCAACGATCAACAGCGCTGACAACTGCCCCTGTGGCAGCGGCAAAGTCTATGGCCAATGCTGTCAACCCTGTCACGCCGGCGCGCCAGCTGGCAATGCAGAGCTTCTGATGCGGTCGCGCTATTGCGCCTACACCCTGGGACTGATTGATTATCTGGTGACGACGACTCTCCCCGCCCAACAGACCCAGCTGGAAGTAGAACAGATGCGCAGCTGGAGCGAGCAAAGCAGATGGCTAGGACTAGAGGTTGAACAAGTGACTGGCGGTGCTGGCAGCAACCGCGCCCAGGTCACGTTCACGGCGCGCTGGGCAGATCCGGATGAGAGCGTGCATGGCCACCGCGAATGTTCTGACTTCAAGCAGATTGGCGAGCGCTGGTACTTCATCGATCCCAATCATAGTGTTAAAGCTGGCCGCAATGAACCTTGCCCCTGCGGCTCAGGGCGCAAATTCAAACAATGCTGCATGCTCTAGCCGAGCCTGCTACCAGGCCGTCGCCCTCACGAGCTGCGGCCTGACGGGACCACGGGTTAATCATCCTGTAACTTCAGGTAACTGATATCCGGCGATACCGCTGGCAACTCTCGCTTGAGCTCACCCAGATCGCTACCAGTGGGCGCCAGACTAAGCGCACTCAGATCAATTGGCAGCGCCGCCGTTTCATCGTAGTCATCCTGCATATCAGCGCCGAGCGGGGCGATATCAAAATCCGGGGCCTCGACATCAACAAAGGCCGCCATATACTCATCCCGCGGCGCCAGACGCTTGCCGTGGTTATCGCTGGCGGTGCCAGGCTGTGGCACGGGCGTAGGCTGACTTACCGGCGGAGCAGCAGGCGCCGGAGCTGGTTCTGGTGCTGGAGCCGAATCTGGCTCAGCAGGCGTCATAGGCTCTACATTACAGACCGCACCGGCGCGCTCAATGGCCGCGCGATACTTGGCCGCTGCCGCCTCATCCAGGCCTTGTTTGATAACAATCCGGCGACCGGAAAACAGCGTATCCAGTTGCTCGCCAGCGACCTGAAACAGCTGACCGATACGCGCTCGCGCCTCTTCTACAGGCACGCCAGACTGCACCTGCCCTTGAAAAACAATCTCAAAACGGGCCATCTTGTCACTCCCTGTACGTCAATTAGGGTTAGTATGGTCCGACCCAGGCTGATCGACAACTCCACTTATAAGTCGGCCTGAACAGACTGCGGAGGGAGACAATGAAGTCGCGCGTACTGGGAATGATGGTGCTGATATCCTGCTTGCTATTGCACGGCTGCGCCATGCTCACGCCGTCGTACAGCAAACCGGATGTCAGTCTGGCCAATGTAGAAATGCTCAAATCCAACCTGTGGGAGCAGTCCTTTCGGCTAAAGCTGCGAGTCGATAACCCCAACAGCAAGGCACTGCCCATTCGCGGAATGCAGTATCAGGTCTATTTAAACGATATGCGCCTGGCGACCGGCGTCAGCAACAACGCGTTTGACGTACCGGCCTATGGCTCGGAAACCTTCGATCTGGAGGTCCGATCCAACCTGTGGCGTCACCTTTCTGATCTGGTCAAACTGGTCGACAAGCAACAAGCGGTCACCTACCGTATAGAAGGACATATCAGCACCGGCTTCTTTCTCGCCCCCAATATCAACCTGAAAGAAGAAGGGACGCTGGAACCCTCGCAACTGAGTTTTTGATCCCTATGCAAATGCAACACTGGTTACTACTCGCAGGCCTCCTGATCATTATTGCCCTGGCAGGCTATGCCCTGACGTTATGGCGTCGGGTCTGGCGCACGCGCGCCGAACAACAGCAGCAACAGGATGGGCGTGACAAGCGCCTGGCGGAGGACATTCAGTTCATCGGCCAAAGCCTGCTGAACGGCCAGGTGCCCTTGATTGAAGGGTCGATCCGGATCAAGGTGCTGCTGGATAATTACGCTGGTCCGCGGCGCAGTGATCTGGACGTAACCATCTTTACCGAGATCTACGATCAGACCGCCCACATCCCCACCCATACTGGCTGGAAACAGCTGAGCGCCGCTGAACGCAAGCTGCATTCACGCCTGATGGAAACACTGGAACGGGATCATCAAGAGCAGGTAAAGCAGGCCGCTGGCGAGCTGACCAAGGGCCTGAACTAGGCCGAGTGAGGGGCGGCATTGCACCGCCCCAACAGCGTCAGACTGCCGAATTACCCCCATCGACTGCCAATGCCTGACCGCTTACGTGGCGTGACGCCTCGCTGGCCAGAAATACCGCTGCGCCCTTGATGTCTTCCTCACCACCGATACGGCCTAACGGCGTACCTTGCTTGATCAACTCGGTCACTTTTTCCAGACCTTTAGCCAGCTTGGTTGGGAAGTAACCGGGGCAGATGGCATTCACGTTGATGTTGTACTGACCCCATTCACCGGCCAATGCGCGCGTCAGGTTGATTGCTGCCGCCTTACTGGTGTTATAGGCGACGGTATGAATACCCGAGTTGGCGCGGTTACCTTTGAAGCCGGCAATCGATGCGATGTTGATGATCTTGCCGGACTGGCGCGGAATCATGAAGCGGCGTGCCACTTCTTGAGCGACCAGGAAGCAAACGTCAACATTCAGGGTCATCACCTTCTGCCAACCTTCATAGCTGTGGTCTTCCGCAGGCTGACCCCAAGTGGTACCGGCATTATTGACCAGCACGTCTACAGTGCCGAAGGCAGCTTCACAGGCGTCGACCAGCGTCTGAACGGGCTTGGTTTCCAGGTTACCCATATCGCAGGCTACACCCGCCGCTTCAATACCCTGCTTTTTCAAATCTGCCACGACGGCTTCGATTTCTGCTGCGTTGCGCGCGCTGATGAACACCTTGGCTCCCTGTTCGCCAAAGGCTTCTGCCATCTGCAGGCCCAGGCCCTTGGTGCCGCCGGTGATCAGTGCGACCTTGCCGGTCATATCGAACAGTTGCTTGACGCTCATGGAATATCCTCTTGTGTCTCAATGGATGACAATTCAACTCCGGTATCATAGTCACCCGGAGCCCATAGGCCGACCATCAGTGATCCGCGTGATATGCCGCCCCACACTGGTGTTATCATGCCCGCTTTTACCGATCCGGACCTGAACATGGCTGAACACGACTTTAGACGCACCGCACTGAACCCTTCACATACTCTGATTGAGTGCCGCACTCTGGGCGCCGGGCTCTATCAGGTGACGGGCCAGGGTGGCGGTATTCAGCCCACTGACATGCTCATCTGCACGGTAAAGGGTAGTCGTGATTTGCCGCTACGCCTGACCGTCGACAAGGTCCGCTATCTGATCAATCCGGCGGGACAGTGGACGGCGACTGCCAAGGGGCCCGATCTGCGCGGACAAGCGGTCTTGGGCTGGTCCATCACCTGTGACCAGTGCGCGCGCGAGCAAGCCTTCGAGTTTCTCGCCGCCGAGCGCGATGACCTGCCCGCGCGCACCCAAAAAGCAGTCGCTCGCATCGCCGAGCTGGGCTGGCAGCCACAAGGTGACAACCACCTCTGCCCCGCCTGCGCCCGCAAACAACAAAGCCACTAACGCTGCACCATCGGCTAATAGATACGGCACCCCATGATCAAGGGTGAAAGCGCCTGCTAGAACAACGCCAACTGCTCGCCCATGGGCGAGTGCGCGTTATCCAGCCGCACGCCAACGCCAATCAATCTAACCGCACGACCACCGCGGGCATACGCCTGAGCACAAAGCTCGGCGTAGCCTTCTGGCGTTATCGGGGCGCCTGCCTGCTCCAGAGTAGTCTGGGTAAAGTCGTGGAATTTCAGCTTGATAAAGGGCTTGCTAACCCGGTAAACGCTATCCAGTCGGCCGAGGCGTTCGGCCAGCTTGTCCAGCAGCGGCGGTAGTGCCGCCTGACAGGCGTCCAGGTCCGGCAGGTCGTGCTCATAGGTATGCTCGACACTGACAGACTGGCGCTTGCTTTCCACCACTACCGGGCGGTCGTCGATGCCCCGCGCCAGCTGCCACAGGCGTTCGCCGAAGCTGCCAAATTCACGCACCAGGTCCTGCTTGCGCCAGGGTAACAACTCACTGCAGACATCCACACCCACGCGTTTCAACCGCTCGGCCATCACCTTGCCAACACCGTGCAGCTTGGTGACCGGGAGCTGATGCACAAAGGCTTCAACCTCATCAGGCAGAATTACCTTGAGCCCATCCGGTTTATTCCAATCACTGGCAATCTTGGCGAGAAACTTGTTGGGCGCAACACCGGCAGACACGGTAATACCCTGGCTCGCCTGCACTCGCTGCCGAATCTCGCGGGCGATCAACGTGGCGCTGCCCCGACATGCCTGGCTCTCGGTAACGTCCAGATAAGCCTCATCCAGTGACAATGGCTGAATCAAGTCGGTGTAGTCAGTAAAGATCGCTTGAATCGCGGCAGAGGCTTCCCGGTAGACCGACATGCGGCCAGGCACGATCAACAGATCCGGACACAGCCGTTTAGCATAAGCCGATGCCATCGCTGAGTGCACACCGAAGGCTCTTGCCTCGTAATTGCAGGTGGATATGACGCCACGCTTACCCGGATCGCCGCCCACCGCCAACGGTCGGCCACGCAGACGCGGGTCATCGCGCATCTCGATGGCTGCGTAAAAACAATCGCAATCTACATGAATAATTTTGCGCACGCGGGAACCGGGTCAGGCCATAACTGATTGGCTGCCAGTGTAACCGATCAGGCCGTCATTACCCGATTGCGGCCAGCAGCCTTGCCATCATACAAGGCTCGGTCAGCACGCTTTATCACGCTATCAATGTTTTTTTCAGCGCCGGCAACCTGGGCAAGTCCGAAAGTCGCGGTCAACCTGATCTCGCCTGACGGTATTTTCAGTGTGCTTGCCTGCAGCGCCTCTCGCAGCCGATTAACCACATCTGCCGCCTGATCGAGATCGGTATCGGGCAGAATCAAGACAAACTCCTCACCACCATAGCGCCCCAGCACATCAGACTGCCGTAACGTGCGGTTGAACAGGTCGGCGACATGACGCAACGCCAGATCGCCGACGTCATGCCCGTAGGTATCATTAATGCGCTTGAAATAATCCAGGTCTGCCACACAAAGGGAAATATGCTTTTCCTGCCGAGTGCAACGCTCGCGCTCTCGATTAAAGAGCATTTCGTACTGACGGCGATTGAGCAATCCGGTTAACGGATCAGTGGTGGCTTGTCGCTTAAGCTCTGCTTCCAAGGCTTCACGCTGCTTAATCTCATTCTGCAGATTGCGATTGATCGAGCTGACCTGCTTGAACAGGGCATACTGCTGACGCTGCACTGTCTGCAGGCGCAGCGCGGTAAAAAAGCCAACCACCGTAGGCAAAGACAGCATGAATAGTAAGCCGATCAGCTCAGGAGCACCGAAACCATTCAGCCAGACAGAATAAAGCATACCGGCAATACCAAAACAGGCAGCCAGAGTAGATAGGTAAACCCTGTTTGACACAAATACGTACAGGCTAATGATCAGCATCGCTACCACGCCGATAATCCAGCTGACGATGTCGTGGCGAATGAAGTAGAGAAAGAAGAAGAGTACAAAGCCAAAGACCTCAATAGCAGTGACCGCGTAGCCCTCGGTTGCCAATTCAGGTTTGCTTTTCAACTGAAAGAATAAAGCCAGAAGCAATACCGCAGTCGCCAATCGCAAACCGGCAACTATCGCGAACTCGGTGCTGACGCCCAGCGCCGGATAGTCCAGCAGACCGAATAGCAGCAATAGCACCAGCCAAACAACCAAGCACCGACGCAAATGGCGCGCAAAAGTCAGTTGGTTATGTTGGCGGTAACCGCGCTCGATTTCAGGATGGGTGAACTCTCCGCGCCAAGCTGACAAGTGATAGATGTCGTTCCTGGTTTCCACTGGCTTTTGTACCTTCCGTAGCTATGCGGCTTGAACCGTTTTTTATTTTTTATCTCAGGCATGAGACAACGCCCATGCCTGAGACGAAGAGTAAGACAAACGCGCAGAGATGTCATTATGGCATCAATTATTCGCACTGCCCTGCTACGCAAATCAAGCCAAGACCCCAATAAAAAATCTTTTCCCATCAATTGCTTGACAGAAAATGTTCTATGCGTAGAATGGCCACCACAGACGCGGGGTGGAGCAGTCTGGTAGCTCGTCGGGCTCATAACCCGAAGGTCGTAGGTTCAAATCCTGCCCCCGCAACCAAGTTAAAAACCGTTGAATGGTTAACCCCTTCAGCGGTTTTTTTATGCCTGAAAATTAGTACCCATTCACACCATAAGCACCACCCTCTTCCATGACCTTGATGCTTGAGTGTGATGCGCGCTCTCCGCCAGCACGCCTAAATCAGGCGCTGCGTGAAGGGATCAATTAACCCTAATCCAATCACCATGCCGACCAACGCCGGCAAACTGTCCGCCTGCATGCGCTTCATCACGCGGGAGCGATAGAGATCCACTGTTTTCACACTGATACCCAACTGCTCGGCTATTTCTCGATTGTTGAAGCCCTGAACCAGCGGTAGCAGGATATCGCTCTCGCGCGGCGTCAGCGACTCAAAGCGAGCCTGTACTGCAGGTATCTGCGGATGAATAAAAACCCGCCGCTGACTGAGCGCTCGCTGCACACTATCGAGCAGCAATTGCTCGTTGTAGGGCTTCTCGATGAAGTCCACCGCACCACCCCGAAAAGCGCGTACCACGATAGGGACGTCGGCATGGGCGCTAACGAAAATCACCGGCAGTTCAATACCCCGTTCACGCATGGCTTCCTGTACCGCCAACCCCCCCATGCCCGGCATGCGCACATCAAGCAGCACACAGGCTGGCGCGGCAGCGTCGCAGGCATCCAGAAACGCCTGACCGCTGGTAAAAGGCTGCGCCTGCAAACCGATCGACTCGAACAGCCAGACCGTAGAGTCCAGCATGCCCTGATCATCGTCGACGACGTAAACCCGTTGTTGCGCGTACTCAGACATCGATTGTCCCTGTTAACGAAATCAATTTATCCGGCGGGAAGCAGGCACTGCAGGCAGAGGCCGCCGGTATCGGCAGGCAAGGCTTCCAGACTGCCGCCAAAGCCCTCTACGATACCCTGACTCATTGATAGCCCCAAGCCCAAGCCATCTTCCTTACTGGTGTAGAAAGGCACAAATAAGCGCTCGCGGGCCTCGGCAGAGACACCGGGCCCCTGATCAATCACTTCGATACAAACCTGCTGCCCATGCAACGAGATACGCAAAAGGACCTCTGAGCCACGCTCCCCATGACTCTCTCGATTGGCATCAATAGCGTTGCGTAGCAGGTTCAACAAGACCTGCTGCAGCAGAATCGGGTCGACGTTGAGGTCCGGCAGTTCATCGGCTATCTGTTCAATGATACGCACCTGATACTGCCCCGCCTCCCAAGCGCACAAGCCAACGGCCTGAGCGGCCAACTGACCGGCGTTAACCTGCTGTAAACGTCGCTGCCCCTTACGCAAAAAATCACGCAAACGCCGGATCACCGCTGCGGCGTGTTCTGCGTGCTGCTGAATGCGTTCCAGGCCCTGGCCAATCTTGATCGCCTCTGGTGTGTCACTCTCAAGTTGCGCCAAATAGCGCTGACTGGCGCCCGCATAGTTGAGTACGGCTGCCAGCGGCTGATTGATCTCGTGGGCAATACCTGAAGCCAACTCGCCCAGCGTCGCCAGGCGCGCAGCATGCGCCAGTTCATCCTGCAGTCGGCGGTTCTGCTCTTCACTTTGCAGCCGCTCGGTGATGTCTCGCGATACGCTCACGACCTCGACTACTTCACCGGTGTAGGTTTCACGAATCGCCCGGCTGGCGGTCTCGAACCACAGGTAGTGGCCATCACGATGGCGGATGCGATAGGTATAGGTGAGATAGCCATCCTGTTCCAGGGCATTACGAAAACGAGCGATCAACTGCTCGCGCTCCTGCGGATGAAAGAGGCTATCAAGCAACTGCCCGCGCAGTTGCTCAGGCCAGACCCCCAGCAAGGTCCAGGAGGCCGGAGAAGCATCAATGAAGCGACCGTCCGGACGATGCCGAGAGATCAGGTCTGTGGTGTTTTCAATAATCAAATGATACAGACGGCGCGCTACAGTCGCCTGCTCCTGATGCTGCAGCCACTGCGTTGCATCCCGGCCACGCACCCAGACCTGTTCGGTCTCGACCAGCGGAATATAACTCCACAACAAATGGCGCTCCCCGCAGCAGGTATGCACATCTTCGATGGCTCGCCGCTGTTGCAGCGCCGAGTTAACCAGCGACAGATGATTCGGTGGCAGCCAGGCATCCAGGCCGCTGGCGTCGTCAGCCAACCGGCTCAGCGCCGCGTTACGAAACAGCGGCAAGCCCTGCGCCGCGACCAGCATCATCGGCAATGGGTCCGCCTGCAGCAGACCACGCAACGAGGGTAGGGATTCAGCCATGCATCACCATATAGTAATTACACCATAATACCTTAGGGTATATTCCATATTAACTCTGACTGGTATATAAATACCTCTAGCAGGATACCCGTACCGCACCAAACTGGGTATCTCAAGAACCGCATGCGCATCGTACATCACCGCGCACAGCCGACAACTACAAGAAGGTTTTGCCATGAGCATCTTCCAGGAAGGCCTCGCACCGGCCCCCGTGAACCATATTGCCCTGTCCCCGCTGTCGTTCATTGAGCGCACGGCCCATGTCTATCCACACTACCCGGCGGTCGTCCACGGCGCCATACGCCGCGACTGGCAGGAAACCTATCAACGCTGCCGACGCCTTGCCTCAGCGCTGCACGAGCGCGGTATTCGCAGTGGCGATACGGTTGCTGTGATGCTGCCAAACATCCCGGCGATGCTTGAAGCTCACTTTGGCGTGCCCATGATTGGCGCGGTACTCAATACCCTGAACGTACGTCTGGATGCCGAGGCCATCGCCTTCATGCTGAATCACGGCGAAGCGCGGGTGCTGATTACCGACCGTGAGTTTCACGAGGTCATCAGCAAGGCGTTGGATCTGATCAAGCGGCCCATTCTGGTCATCGACGTTGACGATCCCGAATACGGTGAGGGCCAGCCGGTCAGCGAGCTAGACTACGAGACCTTTCTCGCCGAAGGCGACCCCGAATACGACTGGCACTGGCCGACGGATGAATGGCATGCGATATCGCTGAATTACACCTCAGGCACCACCGGCAACCCCAAGGGTGTGGTTTACCACCACCGGGGCGCCTATTTGAATGCCATCGGCAATCAGATGACATGGGCCATGGGCCTGCACCCCGTCTATCTGTGGACGCTGCCGATGTTCCACTGCAACGGCTGGTGCTACCCCTGGACCATCACAGCCATGGCCGGTGTGCATGTATTCCTGCGCCGGGTCGACCCACAGAAGATTCTCAACCTGATCCATGAGCATCAGGTCACTCACCTGTGTGGCGCCCCGATTGTGCTGAATGCGCTGGCCAACATGCCCGACTCGGCCAAGGCCGCCATCGATCATCCAGTCAAGGCAATGGTCGCCGGCGCAGCTCCACCGGCCAAGGTCATAGGTGCGGTTGAAGACATGGGTATCCAAATCACCCATACCTATGGCCTGACCGAAGTCTATGGCCCGGTCACAGTCTGCGCCTGGCACAGCGAGTGGGACGCCCTGTCGCTGGACGAGCGTGCTGACCTTAAGTCCCATCAGGGTGTGCGTTATCCAACACTGGAAGGCGTGATGGTAGGTGACCCGGAAACAATGCAGCCAGTGCCACGTGACGGTAAGAGCATCGGCGAGATCTTCATGCGCGGCAACACTGTCATGAAAGGCTACCTGAAAAACCCGGAAGCCACGGCAGAAGCCTTTGAGGGCGGCTGGTTCCACACTGGCGACCTGGCCGTTTGTCACCCCAACGGCTATGTGCAGATCAAGGACCGTCTCAAGGACATCATCATTTCCGGCGGCGAAAACATCTCAACCATCGAAGTGGAGGATACGCTCTACAAACACCCTGCCGTGCTGGAAGCGGCCGTCGTCGCCCGTCCGGATGAAAAGTGGGGAGAAACACCCTGCGCCTTCATAACCCGCAAGCGCGGCCACGACATCTCACACGAGGACATCATCAACTTCTGCCGCGAGCACCTGGCAGCCTTCAAAGCACCCAAAACCGTGATCTTTACCGAATTGCCGAAAACCTCAACCGGCAAGATCCAGAAGTACGTGCTGCGTGACTGGGCCAAGGCGCTCTAGACGACAGCACCGCACCACCACAAAACCGTTTCACAACAACAATAAGCAGCCGGGTATTGCCCGGCTGACGGAGCCTTTCATGTCTATTTTCAAGCGCGCCGACGGCGCAGAGCAACCTTTCTGGCCCTGTGGCCCGTTCAAGATCCGTTTGCCATTCGTCCACTATCGCTGGGAAACCGCAGAAATGCTGCAGGCGCTGATCATGTTTGTGGTCAGCCTGGGCATGATCCCGCTACTGGAAAAATTTCTCGGACTGCCCTACGACGTCGCGCTGGCCTACGTCGTAGTCTGCGGCATCGGTTTCATGCTGCCGGCCCTGCTTGGGGTGCCTATGGTACCGGGCTGGATCACCCCGGCGATTCCTGTTGTGCTGCTGTTTCTTGGTGATTTCGCACCGGGACCAGAGGCTATTCAGGCGCTGTTCGCACTGCAGTTCACGGTCTTTCTGATCTTTCTGATACTGGGTATCACCCGGCTCGGTAGCGTGATGGTGCGCATCGTGCCCAACTCGATGAAGGGCGGCATTGTTATCGGTGCCGGCATCGCCGCTCTGATGGGCGAAATATCGACCGGCGGCCGCCTGGCCAACACACCAATATCCTTGATCCTGGGCACCTTGATCTGCCTGTATCTGATGTTCTCGGTATCCTTCAAAGGGCTGACCGAGCGCGTCCCATTCATGCGCAAGATCGTCAACTACGGCATGGTGCCAGGCATGTTGATCGCCATTATCGTCGGCATTGCGGTAGGCGAGTATCAGGTACCGAATGTGCGCTGGGGCATTACCATGCCGGCCTTTGCCGAGATGTGGAATTACCTGCCATTCAATGTTGGCTTCCCGGACGCCAAGGTTTTCCTCTTGGCGGCACCAACGGCGGTTATTGCCTACATAATTGCCTTCGGTGACATTATCGTGGGTCAGTCACTGATGCAGCGCGCAGACGAACTGCGCCCAGACGAAGTCATCGAGAACAACATCGATCGAGCGCATCTGGTGACGGCGTTGCGTAATGCGCTGCATGCCTTCTTCGCCCCCTATCCAGGGCTGGCCGGCCCAATCTGGACCGCAGTCGCCGCCACCATGGCTGAGCGCTACAAGTACGGCCGCAAGGCAATGGACTCGATCTATAGCGGCGCAGGCACCTTCTGGATCACCGGTTTCCTTGCGTTGTTCATGCTGCCGCTGGTCAGCTTCTTTCAACCTGTGCTGCCCATTGCTCTGTCGCTGACTCTGGTCCTGACCGGTTATATCTGCCTGATGGTCGGCTTTGAGCAACTCAACAACAATACCGAGCGCGGCGTTGCCGGCACCATGGGCGTCGTCCTGGCCGTGTATGGCGCCGGCTGGGGGCTGGCAGCAGGTGCCGTGCTGTACATCCTGGTCGAACGCACCCACATCCTGCGCTTTCGCAGCGTCAAGGACATGCCGAGCAAAAACGCCGACACCCCTGACTGATCAACTATAAAAACAAGAGATGAACACTATGAAACTGCTACAAGCCACTCTACTGACAGCCCTGCCAGGTCTATTGATTCTGCCGGCACATGCCGACTTTTTGCAGGATGCAGAGAGTCGTATCGAGCTGCGTAATTTCTACTTCAATCGTGACTTTCGTCAATCCGGCGCGGCCCAGAGCAAGGCCGATGAGTGGGCGCAGGGCGTACGTGCCTACTGGCAATCAGGTTATACCGCTGGCCGCGTCGGCGTCGGGCTGGACGCCATCGGGCTGCTTGGCATCAAACTGGACTCCAGCCCTGATCGCACTGGCACAGGCTTGCTCAAGCGTGACCGCAGCGATGGGCGCGCCATGTCTGAATACGGCGAGCTGGGGCTGACCGCTAAACTAAGACTGGATGAACACGTGTTGCGCCTGGGCACATTGATACCCACCTTGCCCGTCGCCATGCATAACGATAGCCGCCTGTTGCCGCAAACGTTCCGTGGTGGCTGGCTGCAAGCCCAGGGCAACGATGCCCTTAGCTTCGACCTGGGCCGCTTTGATGCCATCAATCTGCGCGATTCGTCGGACTATCAGAGCATGCAGCCCGTACAAGGCGGCGCGCGCAATGTCATAGTGACCGGCAAACAGCAGAGCAACGCCTTTGACTTTGCTGGCGCCACTTATGCTTTCAGCCCTGATACACGCGCCAGCTATCACTACGGCGAGCTAGATTCCATCTACCGCCAACATTACCTGACCCTCAACCATAGCCGGGCACTGGGTGGCGGCAGCCTGAATGCTAACCTGCGTTACGCCGACAGCAGTGATGCCGGACGCAGCAATGTCGACAACCGCATGACCAGTCTGGCGCTCTCCTGGCAGTCCGGCATGCATCGCCTGGCCAGCAGCTACCAACAGATGGATGGCAATACCGGCTTCGCTTACCTGCAGGGCACCGACCCCTTTCTGGTCCACCTGGTACAGATCAACGACTTTGCCAATCGTGGTGAGCACAGCTGGCAAGTACGCCATGACTACAGTTTCGCCGATCTGGGCTTGCCGGGCCTGAAGCTGATGAACCGCTACACCCACGGCGACAATATCAACATCGTCAGCGGCAGCGACAACGCCAGTGAATGGGAGCGCAACACCGATCTGGCTTACACCATACAAAGCGGACCATTGGAGAATCTATCCCTGCACTGGCGCAACGCGACCTACCGCAGTAGCTTCGCCAGCGACATGGATGAAAACCGCTTTATTATCGGCTACACCTTCTCACTCTGAGATAACTTGGACAGCCCGCAAACGGGCTGACAACATACCTGCTGCCATGCGCATGACAAACGAGTCAACGCATGGCCTTCTGTTATAGGAGCGCCCCCATGCGCACACTCTCTACTCTGGAAGGCAACAGCCAGCGACTCGACGGCGGTGCCATGTTCGGCAACGCTCCCAAGGCCCTCTGGTCCCGCTGGGTCGAGGTCGATGACAAAAATCGTATCGCCCTGAGTTGCCGCGCACTGCTGGTTCAGGAAGACAATCGCAACATACTGGTAGAAACCGGAATCGGCGCCTTTTTCGCACCGCATCTGAAAGATCGATACGGCGTCGTGGAAGACCGGCACGTACTGCTCGACAGCCTGGCCGCCGCTGGCTTGACTGACGCTGATATTGACGTGGTGGTACTCACGCATCTGCACTTCGATCACGCTGGCGGACTACTTAGTGCCTGGCAGGAAGGCCAGCCTTCGCAGCTGCTTTTCCCCAATGCAACCTTCATCACCGGACAACGCCACTGGCACCGCGCCAAGCGACCGCATCCGCGCGATCAGGCCTCGTTCATCCCGGAGTTGCTGACACTATTGGAAAATAGCGGGCGCCTCGAGCTGATTGACGACGGCCAGGCGTCTGCCACTCTGGGCGCAGGCTGGCGTTTCCGGTTCAGTGATGGCCACACACCAGGGCTGATGATTCCCATCATCGATATGCCCGATGGCCCCGTGGTCTTCCCCGGCGATCTGATCCCTGGTGCACCCTGGGTTCACTTGCCCATCACCATGGGCTACGACCGGTTCCCGGAAGCGTTGATCGAGGAAAAAGAAGCCTTGCTGGACAATCTGGTATCACGTAATGGGCGATTGGTATTCACCCACGACCCGCGCGTTGCCATGGCGCGAGTAGCCCGCGATAGCGAAAGCGGGCGCTACAGCGTGGATGACAGTCAGGCGCAGATCAGCGGTCTGAATCACTGACACAGAAAGCCCCTGTTGCCGTTGACGGGTTATGGTCAGCGGCAGGGTGCCCTATACTCCGGCACTGGATAACGCTGTACCGGCCTGTGCCGGTCTTGTCCCCGGGGTATCTGAGGCATGAGCAATACCAACAACGCTGCTATTTTCCGCTGGCTGGCTTTTATCACCGCAAGCCTGTTCTTTCTCTATGAATTCGTCGCGCGCATCGAGCCCAGCCTCGCCGCTACCGACATCAGCCGCTTCCTTGGCCTGAGCAATACCGGCTTTGGCATTCTGGTCAGTCTGTTCTTCTGGATTTACGCACCCATGCAGCTGGTGGTGGGCCTGGCACTGGACCGCTATGGCGTGCGGCGTACTGTTGTACCCGCGATTCTGTTTTGCGCGCTGGGCACGGCACTGTTTGCCGCGACCGACTGGTTAGCGCTAACGGCCGCAGCACGCTTACTGACAGGACTGGGCGCCTCCTTCGCCTTTGTTGGTGCGCTCTATGTGGTCAACCACCAATTTGCTCCGGAGCGCTTTGCGGTGCTCTCGGGTATCGTCAATGCCACCGGCATGCTGGGCGCGGCGATCGGCGCGGTGGCGCTATCCAGTGCGATCGAAGTCAGTGGCTGGCGTAATGTCTTCCTGATCAGTGGTGCCGCCGGACTAGGCCTGTTCCTGCTGGCACTGCTCTTTCTGCACGGCGTGCGTGATGCCGAAGCGCGCAACGACAATCTGCTCAGCCCGCTGCGCACGGTACTGAGCAGCCCACGAATCTGGCTGATTGCAGTACTCGGCGCGCTTTACTATATGCCGGTGAACGTATTTGGCGGACTCTGGGGCCAGCAGGAGATGATCAAGGATCATGCGCTGTCGCCCGTACAGGCTGAAACCGCGATTTCCATGATCTACTGGGGCATGGCAGCCGGTAGCATCACCGCCGGCCTGATCTCCGACTGGCTTGGCCATCGCAAATGGCTGGTCGTTATCAGTGCCCTGCTGGCGGCAGCCGCCTACGCGCTGGCCATTTACGGCAGCTCGACCAGCTTGCCGCAAACTGCTGCACTACTATTTATCGCCGGCTTTTTCGGCGGCGGCCAGATGCTTACCTTTGCTATGGCCAAAGAGGGCGAGCCCGTCGAGGTATCCGGCTCGATCATTGCGTTCGTCAATATGATCGGCATTGGTGGCGCGCTCATCTTTCAACCCCTGCTGGGCTATCTACTGGACCTGCAGCACGGCGACTTTGCCCTGGCAACCAGCACTATTCCGCTATGTTTGCTGGCCAGCGCCCTGCTTGCCATGCTGGTCCGCGAAGAACGCCATCCCGACCATATTTCCGCTGTTAAGACTACCCCCTGATGGAGACCTGCATGTCTGATTCTGCACTGCCCGTATTGGCCGAGCGCCGCGGCCATATCGGCCATCTGACCCTCAACCGCCCTGCCGGACTCAACGCCCTGACGCTGGAGATGGTGCGCCTGCTGCGCAGCCAACTGGAACAATGGGCTGAGGATACAGACGTACATGCCGTGGTGCTGCGCGGCGCTGGTGAGCGTGCCTTCTGCGCCGGTGGCGACATTCGGGGCATCTACGAACAGCATCTGGCCGGCGAGCCCAACATCGATACCTTCTTCGAAGAAGAATATGCCCTGGATGCTTATCTGCATGCCTATACCAAGCCGGTACTGGCGCTGATGGACGGCTTTGTGCTCGGTGGCGGCATGGGCCTGGCTCAAGGCGCAAGCATCCGGGTGATTACCGAGCGCTCACGCCTAGGCATGCCAGAAACCGGCATCGGCTACTTTCCGGATGTGGGCGGCAGTTATTTTCTGCCCCGCCTACCGGGCGAAATCGGCCTCTACCTGGGCATCACCGGTAATCATCTACGCAGCGCCGATGCGCTCTATGCCGGACTGGCCGACCTGTGCCTGCACAGCGATCAGCTCAACGAACTGGATCGCTTGCTCGACGCCTTTGATGGCACGCAAAGCAACCTGCACGACCAGATCGCCGCTTTAGCCCAATGCCCGCTGCCAGAGCCTGAGCTGCGCGCCCTGCAACCGGCTATCGATTCGCACTTTGCGCAGCCGGACATAGGCGCCATTCGCGCTTCGCTGGCGACAGAAACGCGTCCGGACTTTGCCGACTGGGCAGCCGCAACGATCAGCGTGATCGACAGCCGCTCGCCCATTGCCATGGCCGTTACGCTTGAACTGCTGCGCCGCGGCCGACATATGAGCCTAACTGACTGCTTTGCCATGGAGCTGCACCTGGATCGTCTGTGGTTTGACGGTGGCGATATCATGGAGGGCGTAAGAGCGCTGCTGGTCGATAAGGATAAGCAGCCAAAATGGAACCCGGCGCATATCGATCAACTCGATAGCCAGCGCATTGCCGCGTTTTTTGCTGATCTTTAAAGCCTAACAGCGCGTCAGTGAAAGTCCCGGCTGCGTATGGTCAACCCGGTTAATAGCTCGGTGAGATCGTGCAGCTGGCGGGCAATTACATGACGCACACCATCGCGCGCCTCAAACCGGCCTTTGACCAACAGCAGCTGAGAACCAACCAACGCCTGGCGCTGGCGTTCTGCCAAATCGCGCCAGACCACTACGTTGATCATGCCAAACTCGTCTTCCAGGGTGACAAAAGTCACCCCGGTTGCGGTACCAGGGCGCTGCCGCCCCACGACCAACCCCGCCACGACAACCGGGCTATCCGGTTCCAGCTGCAACAGGTCACGGAAGCTGCGGCAACGCCGACTATCAAGTTCGGTACGCAAAAGGCTCAGCGGGTGCGGCCCGAAGGTCGTGCCCACACTGGCATAGTCTGCCTGCATATCTTCCACCACGCTGGGGGCCGGTATGGCTGCGGGCGCTTCCCGCGGAGCACTTTGGCCACTGAACAGCGCCAGCTGCGGCTCGACCCCGGCAACCGCCCAGCGCGCACGAAAACGCCCGCCTGCCAGTGCCCGCAAGGCACCCGAGTCGGCCAACAGCGAGCGCGAACGAGCGCCAAGCTCAGCGCGCTGCACCAGGTCTGCCACATCAGCGAAAGGCTGTAGCTCGCGCGCCGCCACGATCCGCTGCGCCTCTGGCTCGCTGAAGCCTTTTATTTGCCTGAGCCCAAGACGAATAGCCATCTGCTCGGTCCGGGCCGGCTCCAAGGTGCAATCCCAATCGCTGTGCTCTACGTCTACCGGGCGGGTCTCAATACCGTGTCGGCGCGCGTCCTGCAGCAATTGATCCGGACTATAAAAGCCCATTGGCCAACTGTTGATCAGCGCACAGGTGAAAGCCGCGGGTTCATGACATTTGAGCCAACAACTGGCGTAGGTCAACAGCGCAAAGCTGGCAGCATGCGACTCAGGGAAACCATAGCTGCCAAAACCCTTGATCTGCTCAAATATCCGCGCGGCAAATTCACGGCTGTAACCACGTTCCAACATACCGTCGGTCAAGCGCTGCTCATGCGGCTCAAGCCCGCCATGACGCTTCCAGGCTGCCATGGAGCGCCGCAACTGATCAGCCTCTCCAGGCGTATAACCGGCGGCCACAATGGCCAGCGCCATCACCTGCTCCTGAAATAGCGGCACCCCCAGCGTGCGCTCAAAGACCTGTTTCAACTCCTCGGAGGGATAGACCACCGGCTCCTCGCCATTTCGGCGGCGCAGATAGGGGTGCACCATATCGCCCTGAATGGGCCCGGGGCGCACAATAGAGACCTCAATCACCAGGTCATAGAAGTTCTGCGGACGCAGCCGCGGCAACATCGCCATCTGCGCCCGCGATTCAATCTGAAATACACCAACAGTATCGGCCCGGCTGATCATCTCGTAAGTTGGCTTGTCATCCGCCGGGATACTGGCCAGCGAAAGATCGAGGTTGCGGTAATGGCGCAGCAGATCGAAACAGCGACGCAGCGCACTGAGCATACCCAGCGCCAGAATATCCACCTTGAGCAACCCGACCGCATCCAGATCGTCCTTGTCCCACTGGATAACCGTGCGCTCGGCCATACTGGCATTTTCGACCGGCACCAACGTATGCAGAGGAGCTTCGGAAATCACGAAACCACCCGGGTGTTGCGACAGATGACGGGGAAAACCTATCAGCTCCCCTGCCAGGGTCAGAATTCGATGCAATGCAGGATTGTTCGCGTCAAAGCCGGCCTCGGCGAGACGCTCGGCATCAGGTAGCGTTCGGCGCCAGCGACCACAACAACGCGCCAACTGATCAATCTGCTCACCCGGCAAACCTAGCGCACGCGCCACATCGCGCAGCGCACCAGCAGCATGATAGGTATTGGCGACCGCCGTCAGTGCTGCCCGCTCACGACCGTAACGCCGAAACACATACTGAATCACCTCTTCTCGCCGCTCGTGCTCAAAGTCCACGTCGATATCCGGCGGCTCGTCGCGTTCGCGGGAGATGAAGCGTTCGAACAGCATATTGCTGTGCACGGGATTGATCTCGGTAATACCTAAGGCATAGCAGACTGCCGAGTTGGCCGCCGAACCCCGCCCTTGGCAGAGTATCTGCTGACGGCGGGCAAACTCGACAATATCCTGAACCGTCAGAAAGTAGCTGTCGTAGCCTTTCTCGGCGATCAGTTGCAGCTCGTTTTCGACCTGCTCGGTAACCTTGTCCGAGACGCCATCGGGCCAGCGCCAGCGCATACCGCGCTGCGTCAGTTCCCGCAGCCAGCTGGCCGGCGAGTGCCCGCTCGGTACTACCTCATGGGGATATTGATAACGCAGTTGTCCCAGATCGAAGTGGCAGCGTTTGGCAATCCGCAGGGTTTCTGTCAATAACGCCGCCGGATAAATCGCCGCCAGCACCGGCAAACTGCGCAAATGCCGCTCGCCGTTGGCAAACAGCCGGTGCCCGGCGTCCATCACTGTGCAGTGGTGCCGTATTGCCGTTATGGTGTCCTGCAGAGCGCGGCGGCCGCGCGCATGCATATGCACATCACCGCTGGCCACGCAGGGTAAGCCAAGCCGCGCTGCCAGGCCTTGTAGCTGATCCAGACGACGTGCGTCGTCCGGGCCACGGTGCAATTCCACCGCCAGCCACAGACGCTGCGTAAAACGCTCAGCCAACCAGCGGCCATGCGCCTCATTCTGATCGTCATCCGGCAACCACAGTGCCAGCAAGCCATCCGTAGTCTCATCCAGATCCTCAGCCAACAGCTGGTAGTCGCCCTTTTTCGCGCGGCGCCGGGCCCGCGTGAGCAAACTGCAGAGATGCTGGTAACCCGTCAGGTTCTCAACCAGCAAGACCAACCTGGGCCCTTGGTCTATTTGTACCTCACTACCGACAATCAGTTTAAGGCCCGCGGCCTGTGCGGCCTGCCAGGCACGCACAATACCCGCCAGCGTGGCCTCATCAGTAATCGCCAAGGCCGAGTAACCATGCTGGTGAGCGCGCTCAAACAGCTCTTGCGCACTAGAGGCTCCGCGTTGAAAGCTGAAATTGGAGAGGCAGTGCAGTTCCGCGTAAGGGCTACTCATGCAAACCATCCATGCACCCAGAACTGATCCGGTTTGCCTGCCGGGTGAAAGACCCAGGCACGACGCCCGTCTGCGGTTTCGATCAGATAGTAATCACGCCGCACGTCAGCGCCATCCCACCAACCGGATTCAATTCGCTCCGGCCCGGCCAATACCCGTGGAAAAAAGTCAGATAAGGGCTGCGGGTCAGACAACAACCAGCCCGGCCGCGGCACCTGTGCGCCGCTAACGCGAGTGCCCTGACCCAACTCGCTCCAGGCACGCTCAGGTCGGTGATCTGCCTGCGCAGCGATGCCACCAACAGCCTCGTCACCAAGGCGCGCGCGCAGGCGTTCGCGTAGTTGCTCCCAGCCGAGTGACTGCTGAGGTCGCTCAGTAAAAAGCTCGGCCGCCGCCGGGACAAAACGCGGTAAATCCTGAGCCTGCAGGCTCAAGGCTTGCACCGGCGCTACCAATTGCACCGGTTCAAGGCGTCCACGCGCCAGCTCGAATAACATCTCGGGTTCACGCTCGGCGCTAAGCAGACCCACCCTGACCTCGGTGGCCGTTCCACCACGATGCTCAAGCAACAACAAGAAACGCTGAACACCACAGTCGCGGCCAGCGAGAAAGCTGGCCAGATCAGCGGTTAAACGGCGTAAGGGAAACAACAAAGCGGTACTGGACTCGACATCAAAGTTGAACTCAATGCGCCCATGAAAGTGATCAGGCGGACGATAGCAATCCAGCGCCTGCGGCAAATGCCCGTGCAGGCGGTCAATATGCTCCAGCACCGCCCGCGAGAAACGTTTGGCGACACTCGCCCGCGGCAATGCATGCACCTGCTCCAGACGGCGCAAGCCCATCCCGGCAAAAGCGCTGGCCACTTCGGGCGCAAAGCCACAACGACTAATCGGTAAGCTGCCCAACCGCTGTGGTAATTGCGCTTCGTCTACCGCCAAGCCATCGGCCACGTTAGCCAGTATTCGTGCGGCCAGGGCATTGGGCGCCAGCACAATACGATGCTGAAACCCCAGTGCCTGCAGCTCTTCGCGCAAGCGCTGCTCAAAGCGCGGCCAGGGACCGAACAGACTCAAGCTGGACTCCACCTCCAGCAACAGGGCGCGGGGGAAATCCAGACTGACATGGGAGCTGAAGCGGTAACCCCAGGCCGCCAGAAACTGTTGCCAGTGCTCCACCTGCTGCGGCTGGTACTCTTCACAATCAAAGTGTTCAACCAGAGCCCGAGCAACTGTCAGGGTCTGGCCACGGCGAAGCCCCAACGCCTGGGCCGAAGGATTGACCGCCTGCAGCACCCGTCGCTGCAGTGGTCCGCTGAGTAAGACCAGCGGAGCCTGCGGATCGTCACGACGGCGCAACACCGCATCCAGCGCCAATTGTGGGAAAAGAATACAGGCCCAACGCATGCGCGCCTCAGTGCCAGCCGGAAAAATGGATCGGCTTAGCCGGTGCCAAGCCACCTCGGCATTTGAGAATGCGCAGCTGCGGCGGGCGTAGCTCAAGCAACAGCCGAACAGCCGCCGGAGAGGAGTTCACCGCTTCCTTTTGTGGGCGACAGACAAAGGCCAGCGTCTGCCCGCTATCAGCTGCCACCTGTAAACGTCGCAAGGCCCTATCATTGGCGCGCTCAGGCCAGCTCACCACAGCGCCACAACTACCGGAGCGCAAGCACTGCTCGGCCGCCCACAGTGCATCGCTTCCCGTGGCCCGAATAATCGACAACTGAGACAACGTGACCCCGGCCATTAACCAGGCGGCAGGAAAGGGAATCGCCGGCGGGCCGACCAGCACGACTCGCTCACCGGCTAGCGTCAAACGCGCCAGGGTTGGCCACAGCAGCTGCAACTCACCGCTGCCCAGTGTCGGCAAGAGTAATTCATTGACCGCTGCCGCCTGCCACCCGCCAGCGGGCAGCACCGCATCCAGCCCAGAGTGCCCGGTAGGCTGGCGCGTCGTGGGCGGCAAATCCTGCTGACCACGCCATATACGGCGCTCCTGCAGCAAGGTATCAAGCGCAACTACGGACCCCATCGACCACCTCCTGTCTGGATGCAATATACTGTATATCTGTACAGCATATTTATTCAAAGACAGGCGGTCAATCGGTAAACAACAGGAACGACCAATGGTTGGTCAACATTGACCAGGCAAACCAATAGCGGGGGGAAGAAAGACAGATAAAGATCAGTGTTGGCGGTGCGCCAGCCACTCCAGATCCTCGGGGCGGGTTACCTTGATGTTATCCGCACGCCCTTCCACCAGTAGCGGCGCCATGCCGGCCCACTCCATCGCGGAAGCTTCATCGGTAATGCTAGCACCAGCTGCAAGGGCATCCGTGAGGGCTTGCTGCAGCGCGCCCAGACGGAACATCTGTGGCGTATACGCCTGCCAGAACAAGGAGCGATCTGGCGTAGCGCTGACTCGGCCGTCATCGCCCACCTGCTTCAGGGTGTCACGTACCGGAACGGCCAATAGACCACCTACCGGATCGTCGGCCAGGGTATGAATCAACTTCTGCAGATCACTGTCAGTCAGATTGGGGCGAGCAGCATCGTGGACCAACACCCAGTCGGCATCGACGGCGCCAAGCTGGCGCAGCGCCAGCAAACCCTTGAGTACCGAGTCGGCTCGCTCGCGCCCACCTGCCGTGCGAGTGATACGTGAGTCACGAGCGCAGGGCAGCTCATCCCACCAGTCATCAGCGGCCGACAATGCCACAACCAGCCCACTCAGACCGGGCTGATCAAGAAAGCAATCCAGGGTATGTTCAATCAGGGTGCGCTGACCCCAGAGAAGGTACTGCTTTGGCCGGTCTGCCTGCATACGCGAACCGACGCCGGCCGCTGGCAGCACCACCCAGAAAGGAAGTGTCACAGCAATTATTCGCCGCTTAACTGAAACAGGGTTTCACCCTGCTTGACCATACCCAACTCATGTCGGGCACGCTCTTCGACGGTTTCAACACCTTGCTTGAGTTCGATAACTTCAGCTGTGAGCACACGATTACGCTCCAGCAACTGTTCGTTCTCGCGTTCCTGGCCGGCAATCTGTTGTTTAAGCTGCGCCACATGCGCCAGGCTGCCTTCACCAACCCACAGGCGATATTGCAGGCCAGCCAACAAGACCAATGCACCCAGCCATAGCCATTTCACAATATCGATACTCCTGCAAGGCTGGCAGGGAGACGTTTGCCCCCCTGCTCAACTTCAGCCGCGGAACTCAGCGCGACCGTTATACGGTGCCTGACCGGCCAGTTGCTCTTCAATACGCAGCAGCTGGTTGTACTTGGATACACGGTCAGAGCGGCACAGTGAACCGGTCTTGATCTGACCCGCAGCCGTACCGACGGCCAGATCAGCGATGGTGCTATCTTCGGTCTCGCCTGAACGATGCGAGATAACCGCAGTGAAGCCAGCCGCTTTAGCCATCTGGATAGCTTCCAGTGTTTCAGTCAGCGAGCCGATCTGGTTGAACTTGATCAGAATGGAGTTACCAATTTTCTCATCGATACCGCGCTTGAGGATTTTGGTATTGGTTACGAACAGATCGTCACCAACCAACTGCACCTTGTCACCAATCTTGTCGGTCAGCACCTTCCAGCCAGCCCAGTCGGACTCATCCATACCATCTTCGATGGAAATAATGGGGTAGCGATCAGCCAAACCAGCCAGATAATCAGCAAAACCGGCCGCATCAAACACCTGACCTTCGCCAGCCAGATCGTACTTGCCGTCTTTATAGAATTCGCTGGAAGCGCAATCCAGGGCCAGGGTTACATCGTCGCCCAAAGTATAGCCGGCATTGGCAACAGCCTCGGAGATGGCGGCCAGCGCATCTTCATTGGACGCAAGGTTTGGCGCGAAGCCACCCTCGTCGCCAACCGCTGTATTCAGACCACGTGCCTTCAATACTGCCTTGAGGTGGTGGAAAATCTCGGCACCCATGCGCAGCGCTTCTGCAAAGTTTTTGGCACCGACCGGCTGCACCATGAACTCCTGGATATCGACGTTATTATCCGCATGCTCGCCACCATTGATGATGTTCATCATAGGTACCGGCATGCTGTACTGACCGGGTGTACCGTTCAGATCAGCAATGTGTGCGTACAAGGGAACGCCCTTGGCCTGAGCTGCAGCCTTGGCCGCTGCCAACGAGACCGCCAGGATGGCGTTAGCCCCCAGGGTAGCCTTGTTCTCGGTGCCGTCCAGCTCGATCATTGCGCGATCCAGCTCAACCTGAGCGATAGCATCGCGGCCAACCAGCAATTCGCGGATGGGGCCATTGATATTGGCAACTGCCTTGAGCACCCCCTTGCCCATGTAACGACTCTTGTCGCCATCGCGCAGTTCGAGTGCTTCACGTGAACCGGTTGAGGCACCGGAGGGAGCACAGGCACTACCGATGATGCCGCCTTCGAGGATAACGTCCGCTTCAACGGTTGGGTTGCCACGCGAGTCGAGCACTTCGCGGCCTTTGATATCAATGATTTTTGCCATCTTTACTTGCTAGCTCCATATAACGGGTAATCGGGGTAAAGGCTCAAGCCGTTTCCAATTCAGGGAAACTCTTGATCAAGTCATCAAGTGTCTTCAACTGGGCGAGAAACGGCTCCAGCTTATCCAGACGCAAGGCACAGGGACCGTCGCATTTGGCGTTGTCCGGGTCGGGATGCGCTTCCAGAAACAGACCGGCCAGGCCTTGGCTCATGCCCGCCTTGGCCAGATCAGTCACCTGGGCACGGCGCCCGCCGGCAGAATCACTGCGACCACCCGGCTGCTGTAGCGCGTGGGTCACGTCAAAGAAAACCGGATACTCAAACTGCTTCATGATGCCGAAGCCGAGCATGTCGACAATCAGGTTGTTGTAACCGAAGCTGGAACCACGCTCACAGAGCACCAGGTTATCGTTACCCGCTTCCTCGCACTTGGTCAGGATGTGCTTCATCTCTTGCGGAGCCAGGAACTGGGCCTTTTTGATATTGATTACCGCACTGGTCTTGGCCATCGCCACGACCAGATCGGTTTGCCGGGACAAAAAGGCTGGCAGCTGGATAATGTCACAGACTTCAGCCACCGGTGCCGCCTGATGCGGCTCGTGCACATCGGTGATGACCGGGACATTGAAGGTGCGTTTGATCTCCTCGAAGATCTTTAGCCCCTCTTCCATCCCAGGCCCACGATAGGAATTGATTGAAGAACGGTTGGCCTTATCGAAACTGGCTTTGAATACGTAGGGAATACCGAGTTTATCGGTTACTTCTACGTACTTTTCGCAGATTTGCATGGCCAGGTCCCGCGACTCCAGCACATTCATGCCGCCAAAAAGGACGAACGGCTTATCGTTCGCCATTTCGATGTCGCCAACCCGCACGATTTTCTGTGCCATAACCTTTTCGCTTCCTCAGGATTTGCTTTCTTTCTGCTTCAACGCGGCACCGACAAAACCACTGAACAATGGGTGGCCATAACGCGGCGTGGAGGTGAATTCCGGATGGAACTGGCACGCGACAAACCACGGATGATCTGCAACCTCAACCATCTCAACCAGTGCACCATCAACCGAACGACCAGAGATATTCAGACCACCCGCCTGCAGCTCAGGCAGCAGGTTGTTGTTGACCTCATAACGGTGACGATGACGTTCAACAATCACGTCCTTGCCGTAGCAGTCGTGTGCCTTGGAGCCAGCTTCAAGTGCACACTCCTGACCACCGAGGCGCATGGTGCCGCCAAGGTCGGACGCTTCAGTGCGGGTCTGCATTTCACCGCTGGCGGTTTGCCACTCGGTAATCAGACCCACGACCGGATGCTTTGACGTTTTATCGAACTCGGTCGAGTTGGCATCTGCCCAACCCAGTACGTTACGCGCGTACTCAATCACGGCAACCTGCATACCCAGGCAAATGCCCAGATAAGGCACCTTGTTTTCACGGGCATAACGCACCGCTGCAATTTTGCCTTCCACGCCACGCGAACCGAAACCACCCGGAACCAGGATGGCATCGACATCTTCCAGCAGCGCAGTGCCTTCCTGTTCAATGTCTTCGGAGTCGATATAACGCAGATTAACCTTGGTACGGCTCTGAATGCCCGCATGGCTGACTGCCTCAATCAACGACTTGTATGCATCGAGCAGCTCCATGTACTTGCCGACCATGGCGATGGTGACTTCATGCTCCGGGTTCAGCTTGGCATCCACCACGCGCTCCCACTCGGACAGATCGGCACCGCCACATTCCAGACCAAAACGCTCCACAACAAAGTCATCCAGGCCCTGTGCATGCAGCACCATGGGGATCTTGAAGATGGTGTCGACATCTTCCAAACCGATAACCGCACGCTCTTCAACATTGGTAAAGAGTGCGATCTTACGGCGTGAGGACAGGTCAATCGGATGATCAGAGCGGCAAATCAGCACGTCAGGCTGCAGGCCGATGGAACGCAGCTCCTTGACGGAATGCTGGGTCGGCTTGGTCTTGGTTTCACCGGCAGTCGCGATATAAGGCACCAGCGTCAGGTGCATCAGCATGGCGCGCTTGGCACCTACTTCTACCCGCAGCTGACGAATAGCCTCAAGAAATGGCTGGGACTCGATGTCGCCAACGGTACCGCCAATTTCTACCAGCGCGACGTCGGCGTCACCGGCACCCTTGATGATGCGGCTTTTGATTTCATCCGTGATGTGCGGAATGACCTGAATGGTCGCGCCAAGATAATCACCACGACGCTCCTTGCGCAGCACATCTTCATACACTCGACCGGTGGTGAAGTTGTTGGCGCGGCTCATCGTGGAGTTAACGAAACGCTCGTAGTGCCCCAGATCAAGGTCGGTCTCGGCACCATCATGGGTGACGAAGACTTCACCGTGCTGGAAAGGACTCATGGTACCCGGATCCACGTTGATGTAGGGATCCAGCTTGAGCATGGTCACCTTGAGGCCGCGGGCCTCAAGAATCGCCGCCAGGGAAGCCGAGGCAATACCCTTACCCAAAGAAGATACAACACCACCCGTGACGAAGATGTAGCGCGTCATGAAAAACCCATAGATTGAACTGTTAAGCGGCTAATGCCGCGGGGAATCGAAGGGAGTCTGCAGAAGCGGGAGGCGCTTCCAAAGTCTCGTCAAGATGGGAAGTCAGGATACCAGACAGCCCCGACTTGCTCAATCCGAAACAGGCTCCCAACTGACCGTAAAACCGCTTTGCTCGTCGCCAGTCACAGCTGGCTCGGCGTTCCAGCGTCCTGCAACCGAAACCAGCTCATCAGCGCAGTATAGCAAGGGGATACAGGGACGCAGCCAAACAGGTATCTGCGCCTGCTGAAACAGGTGCTTCAACGATTGCTTGCCACGCCCAGGCAGACAGATATGCTCGCCGCCCTGCCGATAGCGAATGTGCCAGGGGCCAGCACTGGCGCTGGCTAACGCCAGATGGAGCAAACCATTACCGCCCGCTAATAACTGCACAGCGGATTGTGTACAGGCCTGCGGCACACCAGCCGAAGGCCAGTCGGTGCGCACAAACCACAAGCGACCTGACGAACGGTATAAGCGGTATTCGCCAAGATCGATCTGCGGCTGGCTGTCGGTCGCCGCCGCCAACTGACCCAGCCACTCATCCAGTCTCCGCGACGCCGGTAATAATGCACCCTGCGCAGCTAGCCAGTAGCGCAGCAGATTACGCTGGCGGGCCGGCGACAACGCACTAAGTGCGTCCATGTCCAAGCTAGGCCAATGCCGCAACCAGACATCATTCAGTGGCTTGGACGTCGCACTCAAATCCTCCGCCGCACGCTCATCCAATAACTCATTCGCCTCACCGGCGTGCCCCGCCAGGCGCAACAGGCCCTCTTCTGCCTGTGGCCAGCCATCGCGTAGTGCCGGCAACAACTGGTGCCGCAGCGCAGTGCGAGCAAAACGTGGATCGCGGTTCGCCGGATCTTCAATCCAGGCCAGCCCATGCTCACGCGCCCATAGCTCCAGATCCCGGCGACGCCAAGGCAGCAATGGCCGCAACAGCTGTCCAGCAGCCAGTTGCCGCTGTGCCGGCATACCCGCCAGACCGCGTAGCCCGGTGCCACGCATCATGCGAAACAGCAGCGTCTCCAGCTGATCGTCACGATGATGTGCCAGCAATAGCGTCGCTCCCGCTGGCAGATGCACGGCAAATGCCTGGTAACGAGCACTACGCGCCGCCTCTTCAATGCTTGCCCCCGGCGCCAGCTGAACACGCTCAACGTAAAGCTCAACGCCGCGCTTGGCGCACTCCTGCTCACAGAACGCCACCCACGCGTCCGCCTCGGCACTGAGTCCGTGGTGAATATGCATAGCGGATAGAGGGGGGAGAATCAGCTGGTCACGTAATTGCACCAGCGCATCGAGCAACACCATGGAATCCAAACCGCCGGACAAACCAACAATCCAGGCGGATGAATTCATACAAGGGCCGAGCTGCTGCTGCAGCCCTTGCAAGGTAAACATATTACTTGATACCGAAAGCCATCAGACGCTCATAGCGGCTTTCCAGCAGATCTTCGTCAGACAGCGCCTGCAACTTGTCCAGCTCGGTCAGTAACTGAGCCTTGATTCGCTCTGCGGTTTCTTGCGGAGCACGATGCGCACCGCCCAATGGTTCAGGAATAAGGCTGTCAACCAATCCCAACTCCTTCAGACGCGTAGCGGTAATACCCATGGCCTCAGCTGCGTCGGCAGCACGCTCAGCGCTCTTCCACAGAATGGACGCACAGCCTTCGGGCGAAATAACGGCATAAGTCGAGTATTGCAGCATCATCAGGTGGTCACAGACGCCGATAGCCAAGGCACCACCAGAGCCACCCTCGCCAATCACGGTAGCGATAATCGGTGTTTTCAACCGCGCCATCACTTGCAGATTCCAGGCAATCGCCTCGCTCTGGCCACGCTCCTCTGCATCAATACCCGGATAGGCACCGGGAGTATCAATAAAGGTAACGATCGGCATCTTGAAACGCTCGGCCATTTCCATCAAACGGCAGGCCTTGCGATAGCCTTCAGGTTTGGGCATGCCAAAGTTACGGCGCACCTTCTCCTTCACGTCGCGGCCTTTCTGGTGGCCAATCACCATAATCGGGCGACCGTCCAGGCGGGCAACACCGCCCACGATGGCGGCATCATCGGCAAAGTGTCGGTCGCCGTGCAGCTCTTCAAAGTCGGTGAAAATGGCTTTGATGTAATCCAACGTGTAGGGACGCTGAGGATGACGAGCCATCTGCGCGATCTGCCAGCTGCTCAGGTTACCAAAAATGCTTTCGGTCAGAGACTTGCTCTTGTCCTGCAGTTTGGTGATTTCTTCGGTGATATTCAGCGAATTATCACTGCCGACCAGACGCAATTCTTCGATCTTGGCCTGCAGATCCGCGATTGGCTGTTCAAACCCCAAGTATTTCTGGCTGTTGCTCATAGGCATCCATCGTCCGCTTTCGCCCAACGCGGGCATCTAAATTTTGTTTTTACCTTACGGGATTGCCGGGCGCTCGTCGAGCACCCTCACTCCCATCATCTATAGTGCAAAGAGACGCTGTCTTTACCCAACTGGTCACGCAAACTCTGTACTAGATCGTCTGCCGGCTCGACTCGCCACTGCTCACCCAGCTTTAAAACAGCGCTCGAATCGGGTCGCTGAAGCTCTACCGTCACCGCACAACCACCACGATACTGCTGAAACAGGCTGGCCATTTTAGCCAGCGCCTGCTCGCTATGCCGGGTGGTATCCAGGCAGACTCGAACGCTATCGAGCAGACTGGTGCGAGCCTCCTCCAGGCTCATGACACGCTTGGCGCGCATACGCAGACCGCCGGAAAAATCGTCCAGCGCCACTTCACCTTCGACCACCAGCAATGCATCCTTCTGCAGTAGCGCCTGCGCATTCTGATAGGCCTCGGCAAACAGTGAGACCTCAATCCGCGCCGAACGATCATCCAGGGTCACAAACCCAACCTTGTCGCCGCGCTTGCTTTTCATCACGCGCAGATCAAACACCAGACCGGCGATGGTCTGACTCTCACGCGAGGGCCTCAGATCCAGAATGCGCTGACGGGCAAAACGCCGAATTTCACGCTCGTACTCATCAATCGGATGACCGGTCAGATACAGCCCCAGGGTATCCTTCTCGCCGCGCAAGCGTTCCTTGAAGGTCCACTCACGTGCCTTGCGGTAAGACTCATAGACGTCACGCACGGTCGACGGCCCAAGCAGCTCACCAAACAGATCATCGTGGCCACTGTCAGCACTCTTGGCAGTCTGCTCAGCAGACGCCATGGCTTCTTCCATGGCCGCCATCAAGGCAGCACGATTGCGATCCACCTGCTTCAAATAGACCGCTTCATCGGCATCGTAAAACGGACCCAGCGAGTCCAGCGCACCCGAACGAATCAAGGCCTCCATAACCCGCTTGTTAATGCGTTTGTGGTCAACCTTGGCGCAGAAATCAAAAAGATCAATAAAGGTCTCACCGGCCGCACGGGTCTGCACTATGGTCTCGACCGGCCCTTCACCCACGCCTTTGATAGCACCCAAACCGTAAACCACATCACCGGCTTCATCGACCGTGAACTTGTATTCCGACACGTTGACGTTGGGCGGCTGAATGCGCACTTTCATGCTGCGACACTCTTCGATCAGGGTCACCACCTTGTCGGTGTTGTGCATATCCGCCGACAAGACCGCCGCCATGAAAGGCGCCGGGTAATGTGCCTTCAGCCAGGCCGTTTGATAAGAGAGCAAGCCGTAGGCAGCCGAGTGCGATTTGTTAAAACCATAACCCGCAAACTTCTCTACCAGATCAAAGATATTACCTGCCAGATCACCACTAATACCATTATTAGCGCAACCCTCGATAAAGCCGCCACGCTGCTTGGCCATTTCTTCCGGCTTTTTCTTACCCATGGCGCGGCGCAGCATATCTGCGCCACCCAGGGTATAACCCGCCATCACCTGTGCAATCTGCATCACCTGTTCCTGATACAGAATGATGCCGTAGGTTGGCTTCAAAACCGGTTCGAGCCCTGCATACTGGTAATTCGGATGCGGATAGGAAACCACTTCACGCCCGTGCTTACGGTTGATGAAGTCGTCCACCATGCCCGATTGCAGTGGCCCCGGGCGGAACAGGGCTACCAGTGCGATCATGTCCTCCAGACAGTCCGGCTTGAGCTTTTTGATCAGCTCTTTCATGCCGCGTGACTCGAGCTGGAAAACCGCTGTGGTCTCCGCCTTTTGCAGCATATGATAAGTCGGCGCGTCATCCAGCGGGATAAAGTCGATATTGAGCGGCTCCAGGCCCTGCTTTGCCTGTTCCCGGTTGATGGTTTCCATCGCCCACTTGATGATGGTCAGCGTCCGCAGACCCAAAAAGTCGAACTTGACCAGGCCAGCCGCCTCGACGTCGTCCTTATCAAACTGCGTTACCAGACCGCCACCAGCTTCATCACAATAAAGCGGCGAGAAATCGGTCAGCTTGGTCGGTGCAATAACAACACCACCGGCGTGCTTACCCACGTTACGGGTTATACCTTCAAGCTTGAGCGCCATGTCCCAGATTTCCTGGGCCTCTTCATCTCCGGCCAGAAAATCGCGCAGGATCTCTTCCTGCTCATAGCCCTTGGTCAGCGTCATGCCGACTTCAAAAGGAATCATTTTTGACAGCTTGTCGGCCAAGCCATAAGACTTGCCTTGCACTCGCGCCACATCGCGCACTACGGCCTTGGCCGCCATAGTACCGAAGGTGATGATCTGCGATACCGCATTACGACCGTACATATCGGCCACATACTCGATTACCCGATCGCGCCCCTCCATGCAGAAGTCGACGTCAAAGTCGGGCATGGATACCCGTTCCGGGTTAAGAAAGCGCTCGAACAGCAGGTCATAGGCCAAGGGATCAAGGTCGGTAATCAACAGCGAGTAGGCCACCAGCGAGCCTGCTCCGGAACCACGACCGGGACCAACCGGCACGCCATTGCCCTTGGCCCACTTGATAAAGTCCATGACGATCAGGAAGTAACCGGGAAAACCCATCTGATTGATGATCTTCAGCTCGAAGTTCAGGCGATCAATGTAGACCTGACGCTTGGCCTCATAATCCTCGGTGCCCGGCGGCAATATAACCTTGAGCCGCTCCTCCAAACCTTCAAACGAGACCTTGTTAAGGAATTCCTCGATGGTCATGCCGTCCGGGATCGGAAAGTCGGGCAAAAAGTGTTTGCCCAGCTGCACGTCGATATTGCAGCGCTTGGCAATCTCGACGCTATTCTCCAACGCCTCGGGGATATCAGCGAACAGCTCAGCCATCTCCTCCGGTGTCTTCAGGTACTGCTCTTCACTGTACTGCTGCGTACGCCGAGGATCCCCCAGCACGCGCCCCTCACCAATGCACACTCGCGTCTCGTGCGCTTCGAAATCCTCGCGGCGGATAAAGCGCACATCATTGGTCGCAACCACTGGGCAGCCCTTGCGGATACCCAAGGCGACCGCTGCGTGCAGGTGCTCTTCATCATTGACGCGGCTGGTACGCTGCAGCTCCAGATAAAAACGACCGGGAAAAACCCCCATCCAGTAATCCAGCAGATCGTCTGCTGCTGCAGGCGAATTGGACAACAGCGCCAAGCCGATCTCACCCTCTTTGGCACCCGACAGAGCGATCACGCCCTCGCTCGCCTCAGCAATCCACTCCCGGCGAATCGTCACCAAGCCGTTGCGCTGACCCTCGGTGTAGCCACGGGAGATAAGTTCGGTCAGGTTGCGATAACCTTCTTTGTTCATCGACAGCAACGTCATGCGCGTCAGTTGACTATCGTCCTCGCCACCCAGCACCCACAGATCCACACCAGAAATCGGTTTGACGCCCGCGCCCATCGCGCCACGATAAAACTTGACCAGGCTGCACATATTATTCTGGTCGGTGACGGCAACCGCAGGCATCCCGGCGTCCACCACTGACTTAATCAATGGTTTGACCTTGACCAGACCATCAACCAGTGAGTATTCGCTGTGGACACGCAGGTGAACGAAGGAAAAGCTCATATAAATCCTGTTTCAGAGGGCAAGCGGCAAGACCGCTGATTGTAACTAGGGGGGAGGCTGGCGACCAGCCGCAGAGAGCACAAGTGCGATGCTAAACCAGCACCGCTCGCACGGGCGCGAAAGAGCGCCGATGAATGGGGGTAGCTCCCAGGTCGCGCAGTGCCTGCAAATGGACCGGCGTCGGGTAACCCTTATGCTTGGCAATACCGTAGCCAGGATATTGCTGATCCAGCAGTTTCATCTCTCGGTCACGCGCGACTTTAGCCAATATCGAGGCCGCTGCAATGGCTGGTACGCGACTATCGCCCTTGATCACCGGCTCACTGCGCATGGGTAATGCAGGGCAGCGATTACCATCGATCAATACCAGATCGGGGCGGACCGACAAACCCGCAACAGCGCGCTGCATGGCCAGCATGGTGGCGTGCAAAATATTCAGCTCATCAATCTCATCCACCTCGGCGCGTGCAATAAACCAAGCCAATGCCTGTTGCTGTATCAATGGAAACAGGGCCTCACGCCGAGCCTCGGTCAATTTTTTCGAGTCGTTCAAGCCGGCTATCGGACGGCTTGGATCAAGAATTACCGCCGCCGTCACCACAGCCCCGCAGAGTGGCCCGCGTCCCACTTCATCGACGCCCGCCACCAACTCGCCGTCAACCGGAGCGACCCAGTCCATCATCAGTTGCGTCACGTCAAATGCCCGCGCGTATTCAGCAGCTCCGACACAGCATCTGCCGCCGCCTGATCAGCATTACGCCGCAGACTGTGGTGCAACTCGACAAATACCTGCTGCGTCGCCTCACGCTCAGGCGTTGGCAGTAAACGCTCCAGCAACGCCGCACCCATCGCTTCTGGCGTAGCGGCGTCCTGCAGAAACTCAGGGGCAACTTCACGCCCGGCCAACAAGTTGGGCAGCGACACGTGTCCGACCTTGACCAGACGTTTGAGAATGCGGAACGTCAGCCCGGCCATGCGATAAGCCACGACCATGGGGCGTTTGAACAGCATGGCTTCCAGCGTGGCAGTGCCGGAGGCGATTAGTACTGCGTCGCAAGCCGCCAGCACCTCATGAGCCTGACCATCAAACAGGGTTAAGGGAAGTTCGAGCCCACTTTCCGCCAGAATGTCATTCATCTGCTGGCGTCGCTCGGCACTGGCACAGGGCATGACAAATAACAGCTCTGGCTCGCGCTCCTGACACCAGGCCGCGGTATCCAGAAACAGACGTCCCAGCTTGCGCAACTCGCCATTACGGCTACCTGGCAGCAATGCAAGAATGCGCTTGTCCTGCGGTAAGCCCAGCGCCTCACGTGCAGCCCGACGATCAGGCTGCAGTGGAATCTGATCAGCCAGCGTATGCCCAACACAACGGACACTAACCTCGTGGCGGCGATAGACTTCTTCTTCGAAGGGAAACAGAGTGAGCATCAGATCAGTCGACTTGCGGATACCCAGCACCCGTTTTTCACGCCAGGCCCACACCGAGGGACTCACGTAATGCACGGTAGGAATACCGGCGTCGCGCAGCTGCTGTTCTACATTGAGTGTAAAGTCAGGCGCGTCAATCCCGATGAACACGTCAGGATTCTCGCCTTTCAGGTAACTGACCAGGTCGCGACGAATACGCAGCAATTCACGCAAACGCCCCAGCACTTCGACCAGCCCCATGACTGACAGCCGCTCCATAGGCACCTGGCTCTGCATGCCTTCGGCGAGCATGCGTGGCCCACCGATACCAATAAAACGAGCATTGGGAAAGCGTTGCTTCAGTGCCTTTATAAGGCCTGAGCCCAAAGTATCGCCCGACGCTTCGCCAGCCACCAGAGCGATACACAAGGGTTTATCAGAGTGCAGCATCAACGGGACCCGCTCGGGTTATCGGGTGATGCCTCGCGTGGAGGCCAAGATAGAGTCGCGATACAGCGCCACCTCAGGGAATAGTTCAGCTGATTCTTCCAGCTCAACAAGCGCGTCTTTCAAGGTTCGACCTTGGCGGTACACCAGCTTGTACGCACGGCGCAGCGCTGTTACCAGCTCTGCAGAGTAACCGCGACGACGCATACCCTCGAAATTCATACCATGGGCGCTGGCCGGGTTGCCGCTCACCATGACAAACGCCGGGATATCCTTGAACACCGCCGTATTGGCAGCACTCATCGACCAGGGACCCAAGCGACAAAACTGATGAACCGTCGTGTAGCCGCCCAGGATGGCGCCATCGCCGACATGAACATGGCCGGCGATGGTGGCGTTATTGGCCATGATAATGTCGTCACCCACAACGCAGTCGTGCGCCACATGCACATACGCCATAAACAGGTTGTTGCTACCAATGCGCGTGACGCCCTGATCCTGAACAGTACCGCGGTGCAGCGTGCAGCCTTCGCGTATGACGTTGTTATCACCGATGATCAGCCGCGTTGGCTCACCGTTGTACTTTTTGTCCTGGCAGTCTTCACCGACTGAGGCAAACTGAAAAATACGGTTGCCTTTACCGATAGTGGTAGGGCCTTTGATGACAACGTGCGAGGCAACACGCGTACCAGCAGCAATCTCTACGCCCGGACCAATAAAGCTCCAGGGGCCAACCTCAACGTCATCGGCCAGGCTGGCTGCCGGGTCAACAATCGCCTGAGGATGAATTCTACTCATACCCGACGTTCCGCACAGATGATTTCGCCAGAGCACACTTCCTTGCCATCCACTACCGCGCGGCAAGCAAACTTCCAGATACCACGTCTGTCACTGAGGTAACGCGCTTCAAGTTGCAGCTGATCACCCGGCACTACCGGCTGACGGAAACGCAGCTTATCGGAGCCGACAAAGTAATAAAGCGTGCCATCGGAAGGCTGAACACCCATCATTTTAAAACCCAGAAGACCAGCCGCCTGCGCCATGGCTTCAATGATAAGCACACCCGGCATGATGGGGTGCTGCGGAAAGTGTCCGTTAAAAAAGGGCTCGTTAACCGACACATTCTTATAGGCGCGAATATGCTTACCCTCAAGGTCCAGCTCCACTACCCGATCAACCAACAGAAACGGGTAACGGTGAGGCAGGTATTCTTTTATTTCGTTGATATCCATGTATTCGCAGGCCTTGCTGAAAAAAGTATAGGCACCTAAGAGGTGCTGATCAGGATTTGGATGAGTCCTGCGTCCCTTGAGTCACCACCTGGAGCTGCTTCTCCAACTGCTGAACCCGTTTCGCCAGCGTGTCCAGTTGGCGAATGCGTGCAGCACTCTTCCTCCATTCTGCCGCCGGCTGCATCGCCGTGCCGGAAGAATAGGCACCAGGCTCTGTAATTGAGCGCGTCACCATGGTCATGCCACTGACAAATACATTGTCGCAAACCTCGATGTGGCCGACCATGCCCACCCCACCCGCAATCATGCAATGCTTGCCAATATGGGTGCTGCCGGAAATACCCACACAGGCCGCCATGGCCGTGTGATCACCAATATGTACGTTGTGCGCGATCTGAATCTGGTTGTCGAGTTTGACGCCGTCGCCAATCAAGGTGTCGGCAACGGCACCGCGATCAATGGTGGTATTCGCGCCAATCTCTACGTCATTGCCGATGCGCACACCACCAATCTGGGCAATCTTCTGCCACTGCCCGGCGTTGTTGGCAAAACCGAAGCCCTCGGAACCGATAACCGCTCCGGACTGAATCACCACACGCTCACCAATAACAACATCGTGATAGACAGTGACCCGAGCCGCCAGCCACCCGCCCTCGCCTATTTGTGAGCGAGCACCGACAACACACTGAGCACCGATACTGGTATGTGCAGCAATATGCGCTCCAGACTCGATGACAGCGCCAGGACCAATGCTGGCAGTGGGATCAACCACAGCGTCTTCAGCCACGACCGCGGCAGGATGAATTCCAGCTAAAGCACGTGGTTTGGGATCAAAATGGTGCGACAAGCGCGCATAGCTCAAATACGGATCGGCGACGATCAACGCATTACCGGCAAAGCCGTCTGCGTCAGACTCGGTCAAGAGGACCGCGCCAGCGCGCGTATTTGCCAAAAACTTGCGGTACTGACTGTTGGAAAGAAAAGCCAGGTGCTGCGGATCAGCCTCCTGCAGCGTGGCCAGACCGCTGATCAACAGATCAGGGTCACCAACCAGACGCGCGCCGAGCTCTTCAGCCAGGCGCGCGAGGGTAAAGCTGACGTTGCCAGTCATGGCGATACTTCAGCGAGTGCTGTTCAGGCGTTCGATAACCTGACGCGTGATATCAAACTCTGGCTTGACCTCAACCACACCGCCGCGGTCCAGCACCAGATCGTAGCTGCCGTTCTGCAGAATAGTCTCAACCGCTGCATCCAGCTTGGGCTTGAGTGCTTCCAGCATTTCACGGTCGGACAAGGCTTTGGCTTCGTTCAATTCCTTGGACTGAACCTGGAATTCACGCGCTTTCTGGCGGAATTCAAGCTCCAGCTTTTCACGCTCGCTCTGATTCAACTGAGCGCCGTCACGCTGCAGACGCTCTTGCAGACGCTTGGCTTCTGCTTCGAGGTTCTTCAGGCGTTGCAATTGAGCACCAAACTTCTTTTCCGCATCAACGGAGTACGCTTTGGCTGCATCTGACTCAAGCAGAGCCATTTGGTAGTCCAAAACTGCAATCTTCATTTCAGCAGCGGCCTGAAAACTGACCAATGCCAGCAGCGACAATACTGTCACGCGAATAAACTTACCCACTCTAATACTCCCGATTGCACATCGTTGATTTTCTGAATCAGAACGTCTGACCCAGAGTAAATTGGAACACCTGCGTATCATCCTCAGACTGGCTGTTCAGCGGCATACCCAAACTGAAACCCAGTGGGCCCAACGCAGTTAGCCATGACAGACCAATACCCGCGCTGTATCGCATATCGGCTAGTTCGACATCACCACAGCCTGGGTTATCTGAGCCATTGTTCAACACAGAGTTGGAACAATACGTATCGTAAACGTTACCCACATCAAGGAACAGTACCGTGCGCAAGGAACGCTGATCCTTCACGAAAGGCGCCGGAAAAATAAGCTCTGCGCCGCCAGTAAGCTTGATGTTACCACCGAAGGGCAACTGATCCTGATCCGGATCAGCTGTTGCCGGCGTACTTTTCGGCCCCAGGGTACTGTCTTTGTAGCCACGCACCGAACCGATACCACCGGCATAGTAATGCTCATAGAAGGGCATTTGATCGGTAGAGCCAAAGCCTTTGCCAAAACCAAGGTCGGTATGGAAGCGCAGCGTAAGATCATCCGTCATGGCAAAGAAGCGTTGTGCGCGATAATCCAGCTTGTAGAAGCTCAGATCGCTACCCGGTATGGAAATATCAAAGCCCAGATTTTGCGAGTAGCCACGGTCAGGGAATACGCCCCGGTTAAGGGTGTTCTGCGACCATGAACTGTTAAAGAAGAAGTTGGTAAAGCTATCCCCTTCCTTGTCCAGGAAGTTAACAATTTCCTGGACGGTGTAGGTCCCGGTCTTCAAGCTATCTTGCTGAGCACTCAGACCAAAAGAGACACGTGAGTTGTCACTGATCGGGTAACCGAAATTAAAGCCACCGCCGAAAGAGTCGACCGCATAGCTGGAAATGTCGACGTTCAGCTCATCATAGTCAGTTGTGCGATAAAAGGCGTTGTAACCCAGGCTGATACCGTCAACGGTAAAGTAAGGATTCAAAAAGCCGTACGACAACGAAGTCTGATACTCGGACCGGTTGGCGCCGACGCTTACGCGATTACCGGTACCAAAGAAGTTATTCTGGCTGATCGAGCCGCCCAGAATAATACCCGAGCTCTGCGAGAAGCCCAGGCTCGCCGTCACCGAACCGGAGGGCTGTTCTTCTACGGTGTAGTTCACGTCGACCATATCCTCAGCACCGGGAACAGGCACTGTTTCGACGTTCACTTCCTTGAAGTAACCAAGGCGCTCCAGGCGCGTCTTGGACTCATCAATCAGATAGGTAGACGCCCAGCCAGCTTCCATTTGGCGCATCTCACGACGTAGCACCTGATCATCTGTCTTGGTGTTGCCACGGAAATTGATGCGATTGACATAGGCGCGATTGCCAGGGTCCACATAGAAAGTAACCGATACCGTCTTGTCGTCTTCGTGAATCTCCGGAATACCATTGACGTTGGCGAAGGTATAACCCTCGTTCCCCAAGCGACGACTGATCAGATCAGAGGTTGAGGTCACTACCTGGCGGGAGAACACCTGATTGGGTTCAATCAACATCAAACGCTTGATTTCGGCTTCGCCCACCACCAGGTCACCGGAAAGACGAACATCGCGGATCGTATAGCGATCACCTTCGTTAATATTAACGGTGACATAGACGTGCTTCTTGTCAGGCGTAATAGATACCTGAGTCGAAGACACAGCCATGTTGATGTAACCGCGATCGAGGTAGTAAGAGCGTAAGCGCTCCAGATCGCCCGCCAGCTTCTCACGCGAGTACTTGTCATCGTTGCGCAGGAAAGACAGCCAGCCACTGGTCTTCAGTTCGAATAGATTAACCAGCTCTTCGTTATCGTAAACCGTATTACCTACCACGTTGATATGAGCGATAGAGGCAATTGAGCCTTCATCTACCACAATTTTCAGCGCTACTCGGTTGCGCGGCTCGGGAATGACCTGGGTTTCGATGTCAGCCGAATAGCGGCCTTGAGAAACGTACTGGCGCAGCAACTCGTTACGCACGCCTTCCAGTGTAGCGCGCTGGAAAATCTCGCCCTCGGACAAGCCCGCAGCGCTCAACCCCTTGAGCAGATCTTCGCTCTTGATTGCCTTGTTGCCCTCAAGCTCGATTGACGAAATTGAAGGTCGCTCAACCACGCTAATAATAAGCACATCGCCATCACGGCCGAGCTGTACATCCTCGAAGAAGCCGATGCGGAACAACGCACGGGTTGCCTCCACCAACTCCTGGTCATCCACCTGATCGCCAATATTCAGTGGCAAGGCTCCAAACACGCTGCCGGCGGAGACCCGTTGCAACCCATTGACGCGGATATCGGAGATCTGGAAGGCGTCGGCAAAAGCTCCCGGCGCCATAAGTATCAGAAGAAGCGCAGGCAATAGGTAACGTTTCATGAAGTCCGTTCTGAATAGCTGGTTAAAATAGTGCTGCCTAAAGAGGCAACTCATGTTCAGGCAGTGGTGCAGCCCATCAGCCGCCTAAGCGACTAATATCGTTATAAATCGCGAACAGCATAACCCCTACGATGAGGCTAAGGCCAATCTGCAGCCCCCAAGTCTGTATCCTTTCGGACAGAGGCTTGCCCCTGATCAACTCGGCGACATAATAAACCAGATGCCCACCATCCAATACCGGCACCGGCAACAGATTCAAAACACCCAAACTAATACTCAGGTAAGCAATGAAGCTGAGAAAGCTTTCCAATCCCGACTTGGCTGAAGCGCCCGCCACTTTAGCAATGGTTATCGGGCCACTCAAGTTTTTTGCCGAGACAAGCCCTGTCAGCATTTTCTTCAGCGAATCCAGAGTGAGCGCGGTCATACCCCAGGTTTTCTGTAGTGCCACCGGCACTGCCGCCAAAGGATTATGATGAATCTCGCGCATCATGTCGGCAGGCCATTCAAACCCGGCCACGCCAGCACCGATATAACCCAGTACTTCGTCATTCTGCGCTTTGGCCGCTGGAATCAGCTCAAGTTCAACCTGTTTTGCATCGCGCTCTATATCCAGCAGCAGCTTTTTCTGCGGGTTAGCCTGGATCGCGGGCACCACGTCACTGACCCAATCTGAAACGGGCTCGCCATTGACTGCGACAATAAGATCTCCGGGCTGCAGCCCGGCACGTTCAGCCGCTCCGCCGGGCTCTACTTGGCCAATGCGCGGAGCAACCTTGGGCTGCCAGCTGGCCATACCCAAAGCGGCCAATGGATCAGGCTCCTCCGCCCCCTTCAGCCAGCTATCCAATTGCACGGCGTATATCTGCGGACTTCCGCCATCACGCTCTTGCGCCTCAACCTTGAGCACTCCTGTCTCACCAAGACGTCGGATCAGCTGCAAATTGACGTCATGCCAACTGGGCGTGGGCTCTCCGTCGATAGCAATCAGCTCAAGATTCTCGTGCAATCCAGCGCGTGCCGCAGGAGTATCAGCCTCAACCGGGCCGAGAACAGGCACTAGCGTGGTTACACCCAATACCGCGATCAACCAGAAAGCCGCAATTGCCAGCAGGAAGTTAGCCACCGGGCCTGCCGCGACTATCGCAATACGCTGCCCTACTGGTTTACGGTTAAAGGCCTGGCCAAGCTCTGCAGCCGGCACCGGGCCTTCGCGCTCGTCAAGCATCTTGACGTAACCACCCAGTGGGATGGCAGCAATGGCGTACTCTGTTCCGCGGCGATCATGCCAGGTATACAAAGCCGGGCCAAAACCAATGGAAAAGCGCAGCACTTTAACGCCACAGCGCCGCGCCACCCAAAAGTGACCATATTCGTGAATGGTGACCAGCAGGCCCAAGGCAACAACAGTGGCCATAAGGGTAAACAGCAGTTCCATTCAGGGGACCTCACATGGATTCAGGACACGGCAAATAAGTAATAATCAGCGACGCTGAACAAGCCAGGCTTCAGCAAGCTCACGCGCTTTGCGGTCTGCCAGCATGATGTGATCCAGATCCAGGACCGCCTCACTTGGCATCGACCCTAACGCGTGCTCGATCATAACAGGGATATCAGTAAAGCCCATACGCCCTGACAGAAAGGAGGATACCGCGACCTCATTGGCAGCGTTCAGGATCGCACAGGCAGTGCCCCCAGTTGCGGCGGCCTGCCGCGCCAACTTGAGGCATGGAAAGCGCTCACCATCCGGCGCCTCAAAATCCAGTCGCGCCACGGAAAGCAGATCCAGCGCGCTGACGCCGGAGTCGATGCGTCGCGGCCAGGCTAGCGCGTGCGCTATCGGCGTACGCATATCAGGATTACCCATTTGAGCCAGTACGGTACCGTCCACATAATCCACCAGCGAATGCACAACGCTTTGCGGGTGGACCACTATTTCGACCTGGTCCGGGCGCGCGTCAAACAGCCAACAGGCTTCGATCAACTCCAACCCTTTGTTCATCATGCTGGCGGAATCAACCGAGATTTTTTGACCCATAGACCAGTTGGGGTGAGCACAGGCCTGGGCAGGCGTCACAGAGGCCAGCTGCTCAGCGCTGAACTCGCGGAAAGGTCCGCCGGACGCGGTCAACAGAATACGCCGCACCCCCACCTTGGCTAGCCCCGATTTGTAATCGACGGGCATACACTGAAAGATGGCGTTGTGCTCACTGTCGATAGGTAGCAGCTGAGCACCAGAGTCACGCACCGCCTGCATAAATAGCGCGCCTGACATCACCAAAGCTTCTTTATTGGCCAGCAGCACGCGCTTGCCCGCCTTGACTGCCGCCAGCGTGGGCCGCAATCCGGCGGCACCGACAATCGCGGCCATCACAATATCTACACAGCCGTCAGCGGACACCTCAGCCAGCGCCTCAGCACCATGGCGAACCCGAGTCGGGACGCCATGGCTATCCAGCCGCGACTGCAGCGATAGCGCCTGCTGCTCGTCCGCGACCACCGCGTAGACGGGCCGATGTAACACGCACTGGTCCGCCAGCACGTCCATGCGACTGTGACCAGTCAGGGCGTGCACCCGATATTCGTCAGGATGGCGAGCGATAACATCCAGCGTACTTACTCCGATTGAGCCAGTAGCGCCGAGGATTGTGATCCGCGAAACGGTCACGCCAAATAGCTCCCGAGGAGCAACCAAAATCCGACGAACATAGGAATAGCTGCCGTAAGGCTGTCTATCCGGTCGAGTACACCACCATGCCCAGGTAACAGACTACTGCTGTCCTTTAAGCCCTCTTCGCGCTTGAAAAGACTTTCGGCAAGGTCTCCGACCACTGAAATCAATACCACCAGGCCAGCACCCAAGACTCCCAGCAAGATGGCTGTCGCTCCCCAACCGAGGTAAAACATCGCAGCCAGAGCAAGAAGTTCACTGACGATCAAGCCGCCCAGCAAGCCTTCACGGGTTTTACCCGGACTGACATTCGGCATTAACTTGTTGCGACCAAACGTCTTGCCTGCAAAGTAAGCGCCGATATCTGCCGCCCACACCAGAATGAGCAGAGAAAAAATAAGCCACAAACCATATTCCTGAGCACGCAACCAAACCAGACCAGCCCACGCTGGCAGTAACACCAGCAAGCCGAACAGTTGACGCACAAAGCTACCCTGCCATACGCCTTTGCCTGCGGGATAACGCACTATCATCACAGTGGCAAAAGCCCACCAAAGCAACGCTGGAATAACGTAGTAGATAATAGGCCAGCTATCACGATACAAGCCGATCATGAACAGTCCCAGGGTCAAGGCGTAGATAATGCGTCCAGCCTGCCTGGTCTCGCCACACAGTCGAGCCCATTCCCAGGCCCCCAGCGCGACCACCGCCCCAATAAAGAAGGCAAACCAGGCACCTTGCAGCAGGATGAAGCCTGCTGCGGCCAAGGGTGCCAGAATAAGTGCAGTAATTACCCGTTGTTTGAGCATCAGGACTCCGCTGCAAGCTGTTCGCTGGTTTTGCCAAAGCGGCGCTGCCTGCAGGAAAAATCAGCCAAAGCCTCACGCAGAGCGTCCTGCTTGAAGTCAGGCCAAAACAGATCGGAAAAATAAAATTCGGTGTAGGCGAACTGCCAAAGCAAAAAATTACTGATGCGCTTTTCACCACCGGTGCGAATACACAGGTCTGGCATAGGCAAATCGGCTGTAGACAATCGCGACTCGATATCCTGCTCAGTGATCCTGACTGGGTCCAGTCCACCGCGAGCGGCCTCGACAGCGAGCTGCCGAACCGCCTGCGTTACATCCCAATGACCACCGTAATTGGCTGCAATAACCAACGTCAGGCGAGTCTCGTTGGCGGTCGCTTCTTCAGCCTTCTGCATTGCCTGCTGCAGCTCTGGCGCAAAACGGCTGCGATCACCAATTATCTGCAGCCGAACACCATTCTCTCGGAGCTTACGCACTTCACGGCGCAATGCACCGAGAAACAACTCCATCAGAGCACCTACTTCATCCTCCGGCCGCCGCCAGTTTTCACTGGAAAAGGCGAACAAAGTGAGTACCTCGACACCGTCCTCGATACACACTTCTATCATCGCCTTCACCGCGTCGACTCCGGCCTTGTGACCAGCGACTCCGGGCAGATAACGCTTGCGCGCCCACCGATTATTGCCATCCATGATAATGGCAACATGACGTGGCATTTCGGCTTGAGCGCCGGTGCTGCTGTTATTGTTCATGCCAGGCTCACTCAACAGACAGTGATCAAATTGCCATCAGGTCTTTTTCCTTGGCTTCAAGAGCCTTGTCGACCTCTGCAATGAACTTGTCAGTCAATTTCTGAACGTCATCCGCGGCGCGACGCTCTTCATCTTCACTGATTTCCTTCTCTTTCTGCAGGTCCTTCAGCTGACTCAATGCATCGCGACGAATATTGCGCACGGCGACACGCGCATTTTCTGCCTCAGAGCGCGCCTGCTTGGTATAGCCCTTGCGGGTTTCTTCAGTAAGGGCGGGCATTGGCACGCGAATAGTGGTACCGGCAGTCGCAGGATTAAGACCCAAGTCAGACGTCATGATCGCCTTTTCGACAGCCTGGATCAGGCTCCGGTCGAAAACGCTCAGCGCCAGGGTGCGCGCATCTTCAACGTTCACGTTGGCGACCTGGCGCAGCGGAGTGTCGGCGCCGTAGCAGTTAACCATCACGCTATCCAGGATGCTGGGGTGGGCACGACCAGTACGAATCTTGGCAAAAGCATGACCCAGAGACTCTACCGATTTACCCATGCGCGCCTGCGCGTCCTTCTTGATTTCGTTGATCATTCCTCAACCCTCGATCAGTGTTCCTTCGGCGCTGCCCACTACTGCGTTCAACAGCGCGCCTGGCTTGTTCATGTTAAATACCCGTAAAGGCATCTTATGGTCGCGAATCAGACAGATCGCGGTCAGATCCATCACTTCGAGCTTCAAATCCAGCACTTGATCGTAGCTTAGGCTGTCGAAGCGCTCTGCATTTGGATCCTTCATTGGATCAGCGTTGTAGACGCCATCCACTTTGGTGGCCTTGAGCACCAGGTCAGCATCGACTTCGATACCACGCAGACAGGCGGCGGTATCAGTCGTAAAGAAAGGATTGCCGGTACCGGCAGAGAATATTACCACGTCCCCGCCCGCCAGATAGCGCATAGCTTTGCGGCGGTCATAGTGCTCGGTTACACCTTCCATGGTAATGGCGGACATGACCCGGGTCTGAATATTCGAGCGCTCAAGCGAGTCACGCATTGCCAGACCGTTCATAACCGTTGCCAGCATACCCATATGGTCGCCGGTCACCCGATCCATGCCAGCGCTGTGCAGCGCCGCACCACGAAAAAGATTACCACCACCAATAACCAGACCGATCTGCACGCCGATACCGATCAACTGACCGATTTCCAACGACATGCGATCCAGCACCTTGGGATCAATACCGAAGCCTTCGGTTCCCATCAGGGCTTCGCCACTGAGTTTGAGAAGAATACGTTTGTACTTGGGTTGGCGGCTGCTGGGGACTTGGGCCATGCTTGACTCTCCTGCGCTGGAATGGAGAAATACTCAACGAGTTCCAGCAGACTGTAGCGGCGGGCACTTGTTCAGTATTTCTTAAAAAAGAGGCCTCACGCCTGCGCGGGAAGCCTCTTCGATCAACCTGTTCGCGGCGACCCGCAGGTCGCCACGGTGCACTGGTCAGGGTGCACTATAGCCTACTTACTGCTTGGAAGCGGCCAGCTGGGCAGCGACCTCGGCAGCGAAATCGACTTCTGCACGCTCAATACCTTCACCCACTTCGTAACGTACGAAGGACAGGATTTCAGCGCCGGCTTTCTTGGCCAGCTCGCCGACTTTAACATCGGGGTCCTTGATGAAGGCCTGCTCAACCAGACTACCTTCCGCCAGGAACTTGTTGATACGGCCCTTGACCATATTTTCAACAATGTTCTCAGGCTTGCCAGCGATCTTCTCGGCATTCAGCTGCAGGAAGATCTCTTTTTCCTTGGCAATGGCGTCCTCGGAAACCTGGGAAGGATCCAGGAACTGCGGATTGCTGGCAGCAACGTGCATAGCAATGTCACGAGCCAATTCTTCGTCGCCACCCTTGAGCGTAACCACGACACCAATACGATGGCCGTGCAGATAGGCACCAACCACATCACCCTCAACGCGGGTCAGGCGGCGGATATTGACGTTCTCACCGGTCTTGGCGACCAAGGCTTCACGGGCAGATTCCTGGTCAGCGATCAGGGGAGCTGCGTCGGTGTAGCCGGCCTCAAAAGCCTTGTCCAGGCTGGCAGCAACGAAACCCTTGAAGTCATCCTGCAGCGCCAGAAAGTCGGTCTGCGAGTTGATTTCGATGATGACAGCAGATTTCTTGTCATCTGCTACTTTGGCAGCGATCGCGCCTTCAGCAGCAATGTTGCCAGCTTTTTTGGCTGCTTTGATTGCGCCGGATGCGCGCATGTCATCAATGGCTTTTTCAATGTCGCCTTCAGCGGCAACCAGTGCTTTTTTGCACTCCATCATGCCTTGGCCGGTGCGCTCACGCAGTTCTTTGACCATGGCTGCAGAAATCTGTGACATGAAATAATCCTCTAGATTACTTTGACTGTTGGCAGCCCGAAGGGATAAGCAAGGCCGCCGTATCATGTTGCTTTTAATATATTGCAAAAAGGGGGCAAAGCCCCCTTTTCTACGGCATTAAACTCGCCGACCGCACCTTAGCCTTCAGAGGCTTCCGGAGCAGCTTCTTCAACGAACTCATCAGCGCCGCCGTTGTTGTTCTTGCCGCGCAGAACTGCGTCAGCAACAGCAGCAGCGTACAACTTGATGGCACGGATAGCGTCGTCATTACCGGGGATAACATAGTCGATGCCATCAGGGCTGCTGTTGGTATCAACGATACCGATAACAGGAATACCCAGCTTGTTGGCTTCGGTGATAGCAATGCGCTCGTGCTCAACGTCGATCACGAACAGAGCATCAGGCAGGCCGCCCATGTCCTTGATACCGCCCAGACCACGATCCAGCTTTTCCAGATCGCGAGTGCGCATCAGCGCTTCTTTCTTGGTCAGTTTGTCAAACGTGCCATCCTGGGATTGAACTTCCAGGTCGCGTAGACGCTTGATGGACTGGCGGATGGTCTTGTAGTTGGTGAGCATGCCGCCCAACCAGCGATGGTCAACATAAGGCTGACCGGAGCGTGACGCTTCTTCAGCAATGATCTTGCTGGCAGCGCGCTTGGTACCAACGAACAGAACCTTGTTCTTGCCAGCGGCCAATTTCTCAACGAAGCTCAGGGCGTCGTGGAACATCGGCATGGTTTTTTCAAGGTTGATGATGTGGATCTTGTTACGAGCACCGAAAATGAACTTGCCCATTTTCGGATTCCAGTAACGGGTCTGGTGGCCGAAGTGCGCACCGGCCTTCAGCATGTCACGCATAGAAACTTGGGTCATGATAACTCCAGTAAGTTGGGTTTGGCCTCCACGCATCCCAATATCCAACCCCGAAGGGCACCCAGGATACCGTGACGATACGTGTGCGGATTTAAGGTTCACCTGACTCCGGAAAACCGGACGTTTGTTCAGGCGCCGCGCTTTATACCATATATAACAGGGCGAATAAAGTTCCTCTAGCGGCTTACAGCACTTCACGCTGTCTCAACAGCCGGGCTCAGGTCTGGTAGAATCCGAGGTTTGTCACACTTTCGCCTGCTGGCGTTTAATCAAGAGAAACCTGACATGACCGTATCCATCAAGACACCGGAAGACATTGCCGGCATGCGCGTTGCCGGACGCCTGGCAGCCGAGGTGCTGGAGATGATCGGCGAACACGTCAAGCCTGGCGTTACCACCGAAGAGCTCGACCGCATTTGCCACGACCACATCGTCAACGTGCAGCAGGCCATTCCCGCCCCGCTGAACTATGGTGGCGCGCCAGGCCGCATGCCGTTCCCCAAGTCGATCTGCACATCCATCAATCACGTCGTATGCCACGGCATACCCAACGAAAAACCATTGAAGAATGGTGATGCGCTGAATATCGACGTAACCGTGATCAAGGATGGTTACCACGGCGATACCAGCAAAATGTTCATCGTTGGTGAGGCACCCGAGTGGGTTGAGCGTCTGGCACGCGTGACTCAAGAGTGCATGTATAAAGGTATCTCGGTCGTGCGTCCCGGCGCTCGTCTGGGCGACATCGGCCAGATCATCCAGGATCATGCGCACGCCAACCACTACAGCGTGGTGCGTGAGTACTGTGGCCACGGCATTGGCAAGGTGTTCCATGAAGACCCCCAGGTGCTTCATTACGGGCGCGCAGGCACTGGCATGGAACTGCAGGAAGGCATGACCTTCACCATCGAGCCGATGATCAATCAGGGCCGCGCAGAAACACGCCTGCTGGGTGATAACTGGACCGCCATCACCAAAGACCGTAAGTTGTCAGCCCAATGGGAACACACCATTCTGGTGACCGCTGACGGTTATGAAGTCCTTACCCTGCGCAGCGAAGAATCCTTTCAATAGCAGTAGCCGCCAGTCACAGCCAAGGCCACTAACTGCCAAGGATAAAAACCATGGATAACGCGCTTTTCGATCCGGGCCAGTTCCAAGCGGAGCTGGCATTAAAAAGCAGTCCTATCAGCGCTTTCAAAAAAGCCATAAGGCACGCCGACAACGCGCTGCAAGGCCGCTTTGAGAGCGGGCGCGATATCCGACAACTGATCCACGAGCGCGCCTGGTTTACCGATCAAATACTGCAGCAGGCATGGGCCAGACTCGACTGCGCCCAGGATCCAGGCATTGCCCTGCTGGCTGTTGGCGGCTATGGCCGAGGCGAACTGCACCCGCATTCCGATATCGACCTGCTCATTCTGGTGCGCGACGATCCCGAAGCCTTCCGCTCTTCGATCGAAAACTTCCTTATGTTGCTGTGGGACATTGGCCTGGAAGTGGGCCAGAGCGTGCGTTCCATTGAGGAGTGTGAACAGGAAGCAAAGGCTGACCTCACAGTCATTACCAACCTGATGGAGTCACGCACACTGTCTGGTGACGAAGTCTTGCGCCAGAGCATGCTGACTGCGATCAGCACCAAGAACATGTGGAATGACGCCGAGTTTTTCCGCGCCAAACGCGCCGAGCAACAAGCTCGTCACGCCAAGTTTAACGACACCGAGTACAACCTTGAGCCCAACGTTAAAAGCTCACCCGGCGGTCTGCGCGACATCCAGACCATCGCCTGGGTTGCCTTGCGTCACTTTGGCACCAACGATCTGCGCAAACTGGTTGATCAGGGGTTTTTGAACGAGCCCGAGTACGACATTCTTACCGCTGGCCGCGATTTTCTCTGGAAGGTCCGCTTCGCCCTGCACAACCTGTCCGGACGTGCCGAGGACAGACTGCTGTTTGACCACCAGCGCGCACTGGCAAAGATGCTCGGCTACGAAGGCAATGACAGCAAGTTAGCGGTAGAGCGCTTCATGCAGAAGTACTACCGCGTCGTGATGTCACTGTCAGAACTGAACGATCTGTTGATGCAGCATTTTGAAGAGATACTGCTGCGTGACGCCGAAGCCGCCGATATTCGCCCGCTCAACAGCCGCTTTCAGATACGTAACCACTACATTGAAGTCACCAACCCCAACGTCTTCAAGCGCACCCCTTTCGCCATTCTCGAAATTTTCGTGCTTATGGCTCAACACCCTGAAATTCGGGGCGTGCGCGCCGAGAGTATCCGTCTGCTACGTGACCATCGTCACTTGATCGACGATGATTTTCGTACCGACATTCGCAATACCAGCCTGTTTATCGAGCTGTTTCGCTGCAAGGAAGGCATTCACCGCAATTTGCGCCGCATGAATCGCTACGGCATTCTCGGCCGCTATCTACCCGAGTTCGGCAAGATTGTCGGTCAGATGCAGCACGACCTTTTCCACATCTACACGGTCGACGCACACACGCTCAACCTGATCAAGCATCTGCGCAAGCTCAATCGCCCTGAATACCAGGATAGATACCCCCTGGCCTGGCGCATTTTCTGTCGCCTGCCCAAGCCGGATCTGTTGTATATCGCCGGCCTTTATCACGACATTGCCAAGGGCCGCGGCGGCGACCACTCGGAGCTGGGCGCCGTCGATGCGGAGCAATTTTGTAACCGTCACCACTTGCCCGCCTGGGACACGCATCTGGTCAGTTGGCTGGTTGAAAGCCACTTGCTGATGTCAACGACAGCGCAACGCAAGGATATTTCCGACCCCCTGGTGATCCACGACTTTGCGGTCCGTATGGGCAATCAAGTACGCCTTGACTACCTTTACGTGCTGACCATTGCCGATATCAACGCGACCAACCCTACGCTGTGGAACTCCTGGCGCGCGTCGCTGCTGCGTCAGCTTTACACCGAAACCAAGCGGGCTCTTCGTCGCGGCCTCGACAACCCGCCGGATCGCGACGAGCACATTCTGCAGACCCAGCAGGCGGCACTGGATATTCTGGTGCGCAACGGTATTGAAGAGGAGGACGCCGAAGCGCTCTGGGCCGAGCTGGGTGATGACTATTTCCTGCGCCATACCGCCAGCGATGTGGCGTGGCATACCGAGGCCATAGTGCAGCACAGCAGCCGGCACGGTCCGCTGGTGCTCATCAAGGAGACCGCGCAGCGCGAATTTGAAGGTGCGACCCAGATCTTCATTTACACGCCTGAGCAGAACGATCTGTTTGCCGCCACCGTATCGGCCATGGATCAGCTCAACCTGAGTATTCAGGATGCACGCATCATCACCTCAACCAGTCAGTTCAGCCTCGACACCTACATCGTGCTCGACTCGGGCGGTGATTCTATTGGCGACAACCCTGAACGTATCCGCCAGATCAAAGCCGAGTTGATTGCAGCGCTGTCTGATCCCGACGCCTTCCCGACTATTATCCAGCGTCGCGTGCCGCGCCAGCTCAAGCACTTTGCCTTTGCGCCCGAGGTGACGATCTTCAACGATCCGAACGGCCAACACACGATTCTGGAGCTCAGCGCACCCGACCGGCCAGGCCTGCTCGCCCGCATGGGCCGCATTCTGCTCGACTTTGACATCAGTGTGCAGAACGCCAAGATCGTGACCTTGGGCGAACGCGTGGACGACGTTTTCGTACTGACTGATGCCGACAATCAAGCACTATCCGACCCGGCTCTATGCGAGAGTCTGCAGCAAACCATTATCGACACCCTGAGCAGTACCCAGCCAACCGAGCAGGCGTACAGCAGCCCAATTGCCATTGGCCCCTGAGGACTCTGAATGAATAGCGACCTGCAACGTCTGCAGCCCTACCCCTTTGAAAAGCTGCGCGCGCTGATAGCAGATGTAACTCCCAATCCGGCGCTACGCCCGATTTCACTGTCCATTGGTGAGCCCAAGCACCCCTCTCCGCCTTTTGTATTGGAGACGCTTGCCGCCAATCTGGACCAGGCAGCGGTCTACCCGACCACGCAAGGCAAGCTTGAATTACGTCAGGGCATAGCAGACTGGCTGACCCGGCGCTTTAACCTAAAGGCAGGCAGTCTTGACCCCGCGCAGCACGTCATTCCGGTCAACGGCACACGCGAGGCGCTATTTTCCTTTACCCAAGCCGTGATAGAGCGTGATCCACAGGGCCTGGTAGTCAGCCCCAACCCGTTTTATCAGATCTACGAAGGTGCTGCGTTTCTGGCCGGTGTGGAGCCTTGCTATCTTGCCTGTGACGCCAGCAACCACTTCATTCCTGACTTCGGCAAGGTACCCGCTGACGTCTGGCAGCGCTGCCAACTATTGTTTATTTGCACACCAGGCAATCCAACCGGCTCGGTCATACCGCTCGACACCTTGCAACAACTGATCAAGCTGGCTGACGAGCATGACTTCGTTATCGCCTCCGACGAGTGCTATAGCGAGATCTACTCGCCTGAGGGCCCTGCACCTGTTGGTCTATTACAGGCCTGCGCCGCCATGGGCCGTGACGACTACAGTCGCTGCGTGGTATTCCACAGCCTGTCCAAACGCTCAAACCTGCCTGGCCTGCGCTCGGGCTTTGTCGCTGGCGATGCCAGCCTGCTGCAACCCTACCTGCAGTACCGCACCTATCACGGCTGTGCCATGCCCGTGCAAAGCCAGCTCGCCAGCCTGGCGGCCTGGCAGGACGAAGCTCACGTCGTGGATAACCGCAGTCAATATCAGGCTAAATTCGACGCGGTATTGAGCATCCTCGGTGAGGTCATGGAGGTGCAGCGCCCCGACGCAGGCTTCTATCTGTGGCCCGTCACGCCGATTGATGATGACACCTTTACTCGACGCCTGCTGGCCGAGTACAACGTAGCCGTTGTGCCCGGACGTTACCTGTCACGCGACATTGATGGTTATAATCCCGGCGCGGGACGCGTGCGCATGGCCTTGGTCGCGCCGCTGAGTGACTGTATCGAAGCTGCCGAGCGCATCCGCGACTTCATAAAGGGTCTGTAACACGTGATTACTCTCTATGGCATCAAAGCCTGTGACACCATGAAAAAGGCGCGTACCTGGCTGGAAGACCATCAGGTAGATTATGCTTTTCATGATTACAAGAAAGACGGAATCGACACCGAGCATCTTCGCGCCTGGTGCGCCGAACACGGCTGGGAAACCCTGCTCAACCGCAAGGGCACGACCTTCCGCAAGCTGGATGAAGCAGACAAACAAGACATCGACACCGACAAGGCCATTGCTCTTATGCAGGCCAACCCTTCGATGATCAAAAGACCGGTACTGGATACCGGCTCACAGCGCCTGGTTGGCTTCAAGCCGGAATGGTATGCCAGCGCGTTCGACACCAATGCATAGCATCAAAGGAACCACCCCATGAGCGAATGTTTCAGCCTGGCCTTTGGCATCGGCACCCAGAACAGCGCAGGCAACTGGATTGAAGTCTACTATCCGCAGCCCATGCTGAACCCCGACAGCGCACTGATTGACGTCGTCAGCGAGCAACTCGGCTACAGCGAAGGCAACCAGGCCATCAGTTTCTCCACCAGCCAATGTGCAGCACTCGCCAGCGCACTGAAGCAAGCAGGCTTTGCCGAAGCTAGCGCACTGATCGAACAGATGGCCAGCAGCACACGTCCGCTGGTCGCCACGGTATTGGCCACTGACGAAGCGCCTGTGTCCACCCCCGAGGCCTACCTCAAGCTGCACCTGCTCTCGCATCGCCTGGTCAAGCCACACGGTGTTGTTCTGGCAGGTATTTTCCCGCTGCTACCCAACGTTGCCTGGACCAATCACGGCGCCATTGACGTTAACGAGCTACCGCAACGCCAACTGGCTGCTCGCCTGCAGGGCCAGTCACTGGTGGTCAACAGCGTCGATAAATTCCCGTCCATGACCGATTACGTTGCGCCATCCGGCATTCGCATCGCCGATACCGCCCGTGTGCGCCTGGGCGCCTACGTTGGCGAAGGCACCACCGTCATGCACGAAGGCTTTATCAACTTCAACGCGGGTACTGCCGGTACCAGCATGGTCGAAGGCCGTATTTCCGCCGGTGTGTTTGTCGGCAAGGGCTCGGATCTGGGCGGCGGTTGCTCGACCATGGGCACATTGTCCGGCGGCGGCAACATTGTCATTTCCGTTGGCGAAGGCTGCCTGATCGGCGCCAACGCCGGTATCGGTATTCCGCTGGGCGACCGCTGCACCGTAGAAGCCGGTCTGTACATCACCGCCGGCATCAAGGTCACTCTGCTGGACGACGCCGATAATCTGGTCGAGATACTCAAGGCGCGCGACCTGGCCAACCAGTCCGACCTATTGTTCCGCCGCAACTCGCAAACCGGCGCCATCGAGTGCAAGACCAACAAGAGCGCTATCCAGCTGAACGACATGCTGCACGCGCATAACTGAGCGCCTTCGGCGCCCAGTAGCTGCAAGCAACAAGCTTTAAGCTGCAAGCAGTGATGTGAGAGGCCCGTTCCGGTTATCGGTTCGGGCCTTTTTTGTAGCTGCAAGCTGCAAGCTGCAAGCTGCAAGCTGCAAGCTGCAAGCTTAATAGTGTGGAGCCAGTTGCAGGCTTTGCGTCAACATCTCGATTGCACCTCAACACAAAAAACCACCTCACCCAAACTGCCTTTGGCTTTTGGCTTTTGGCTTGAAGCTTGAAGCTTGCAACTTAAGGCTTGCGGCTTTCGGCTTGCGGCTACTGTTCAGCGCAACAACCGCTGCACCGCCTGCGCAGCAGCGACCATGCCGAACGTCGCCGTTACCATAGTCACCGCACCAAAACCGCCAGCGCAGTCCAGGCGCACACCTTCACCGACAAAAGCCTTTTGCTGGCAGACCGAGCCGTCTGGCTGGGGGTAACGCAGTTGCTCTTTCGAGTAGACGCAGGGCACGCCAAAACTGCGCTTGCTGCCGGACTTGGGAAAGTTGTGATCGCGGCGCAGCTGCGAGCGGGCTTTGGCTGCCAACGGATCGTTGACGGTCTTTGACAGATCGGACACGGTAACCTGGGTCGGATCTGTCTGCCCTCCCGCGCCGCCTGTGGTAATAACGGCAATCCTGCGGCGTCGGCACCAGGCAATTAACGCTACCTTGGCCTTGATACTGTCAATGCAGTCCACTACACAATCAACATCCTCGCCAAGATAGTCTTCCATGTTCGCCGGGCTGAGAAAGTCGAGAATCGGATTCACCCCGCAGGCAGGATTGATTGCGCGCAGACGCTCTGCCATGACCTCGACCTTGGGTCGACCGATATTGCCTTCCATCGCTGGCAACTGGCGATTGGTATTGGTCACACAGACTTCGTCCAGATCAATCAGCGTGATACGGCCAATCCCGGTTCGCGCCAGCGCTTCAGCCACCCAGGTGCCGACCCCGCCAATACCCACCACCACCACATGACTGGCCTGCAGACGTGCCAATGCATCGACGCCATACAGGCGTGCTATGCCACCAAATCGCGGATCATCTGTCGTCATATTCACTCCACTGCTGTCAGCCAGCGAGTATATCAGCGCGCAAGTCACTCGGCGTACTGCAACGCTTGATCAAATAACATCCAGCTTGGCCCAAGGCCCGCCAGCCATACGCTGGCGAAAGCTATCCTTGGGTTATCCACAGATTCATCCCCGGTATTTGTGCACAAGCCAACAGAGCGCTTTGCATGGATGTGGAGAGCCACCTGTGGGAGAATCAGCGTCCATCACTACGGAATATCCCATGCCCCGCAAAACCAGCCCCAAGGCGTCGACCAAAACCGGTCTGCACCCACGCAACCGCCATCAGGGCCAGTATGATTTCGCTGCACTGACCAGCGCCAACCCCGCACTGCGTGGGCATCTCATCAATTCGCCAGCAGGTGGCAGCACGCTCGACTTCAGCAAACCAGACGCAGTCAAGGCGCTGAATAGCGCTCTGCTCAAGCTGCAATACAAGGTGCGTGATTGGGATATTCCACCCGGCTATCTCTGCCCCCCTGTCCCGGGACGAGCAGACTATCTGCACACCCTGGCAGACCTGCTCGGCGACAGCCACGACGGCAAGATACCCACAGGCAAGAAACTGGTCGGTCTGGACCTGGGAACCGGCGCCAACCTGATCTATCCGTTGATTGGCAGTCATGAGTATGGCTGGAGCTTTGTCGGCAGCGATATCGATCAGACAGCACTGGATAACGCCGAACGACTGCTCGATACCAACGCCACTGCAGCCCAACGCATCAGCCTGCGCCTGCAGCCGCACAATGAGCATCTTTTTCGCGGCATCATCAAGCCGGAAGAACAGTTTGATTTTACCCTGTGCAATCCCCCCTTCCATGCCAGCGCAGAGGAAGCCCGCGCAGCTAATCAGCGCAAGTGGCAACAACTCAACAAGCAGGCCGAAAGCAAAGCCGGCGTGCTCAACTTTGGCGGTCAGGCCAGTGAGCTGTATTGCGTAGGTGGCGAAGCCGGGTTTTTATCGCGCATGGCAATTGAAAGCGCGGAATTTGGCCGCCAGGTATTCTGGTTCAGCAGCCTGGTCTCAAACGCTGACAGTCTTAAGCAACTACCCACCCAGTTGCGCGAACTCGGCGCAACCGATGTTCGCATCATGGACATGGCACAAGGACAGAAGCGCAGTCGCCTACTGGCCTGGACCTTTCTCGACAAGAAGCAGCGACGCGCATGGCGCAAAGCACGCTGGCCCGCTGCCAGCAAACCCGACTGATACGCCTTTTACCCGATAACAGCAGCGACTGCTCGGCTGTGCTCTGGCCTTGCAGTTCACTCTGGTATCATGAGCGCCAGACACATCAACAGCGAAGCGAGCCATGACCGAGCTATCCCCTACCCTGTCCCTTGCCTGCGATTTGATCTCGCGCAATTCCACCACCCCTGAAGATGCAGACTGTCAGCAGTTGATGGGCGAGCGCCTGGCGGCAGTGGGGTTCAAGCTGGAACAACTCAACTTTGGCGAGGTAGATAACCTCTGGGCCCGGCGCGGCGACAGCGGACCGGTCCTGTGTTTTGCCGGTCACACGGATGTAGTGCCAACCGGCCCGCTGGAGAAATGGGATCAACCGCCCTTTGAGCCGGTTATTCGTGATGGCATGTTGCTGGGCCGCGGCGCAGCAGACATGAAAGGCAGCCTTGCCGCCATGCTGGTCGCCGCCGAGCGATTCGTTGCCAAGCACCCAACGCACAAAGGCTCCATTGCCTTCCTCATCACCAGTGACGAAGAAGGGCCAGCGACTGAAGGCACCGTCAAGGTAGTCGAGACCCTGGTTGAGCGCGGAGAAAAAGTCGACTGGTGCATCGTTGGCGAGCCATCGAGCACTGAGCTGGTCGGTGACGTCGTAAAGAATGGCCGCCGCGGCTCGTTGAACGCCCGCCTGGTCATCAAGGGCAAACAGGGGCACGTAGCCTACCCACACCTGGCGCGCAATCCGATCCATCTGGCAGCACCGGCGCTCGCCGCCCTGGCAGCGGAGATGTGGGATGAAGGCAATGACTTTTTCCCACCCACCAGCTTCCAGATTTCCAACATTCACTCCGGGACGGGTGCCACCAACGTGGTACCGGGTGAGCTGGAGGCGCTGATCAACTTCCGCTTTTCTACCGAGTCTACGGTCGAAGGGTTACAGGCGCGTGTGCGTGCCCTGCTCGACCAGCACGGCCTGGACTATGAGCTGCACTGGACCGTCTCCGGACTGCCGTTTCTGACCGAACCTGGTGCCCTGCTCAACGGCGTCGCGGCAGCCATCAAGCAGGTAACCGGGCGTGACACTCAGCCCTCTACTTCCGGTGGCACCTCTGACGGCCGCTTTATCGCGACCATGGGCACTCAGGTAGTCGAGCTAGGTCCGGTCAACGCTACCATCCACCAGGTCAACGAATGTATCAAAGCCAGTGACCTGGATATTCTTACCGATATCTATGAAGCCACACTGGAACGGTTACTCGCCTGATGATCGAACTTATCTGCCCGCACTGCCATGACGCGCTCCTGCAGACCGACCGACAATGGCGCTGCGTCAACGGCCATAGCTACGATCAGGCTCGTCAGGGCTACCTGAACCTGCTGCTGGTGCAGCATAAGAACAGCAAGCAGCCGGGCGATACGCCACAAATGCTGAGTCACCGGCAGGCGTTTCTGGATGCGGGGCATTATCAACCGGTAAGCGATGCGATCAATCAACTGTTGGTCGCCGAAACCCCGGCGCGAGTGCTCGACATGGGATGCGGTGAGGGCTATTACACTAGCCGACTGGCTAGCGTACTGCCGCAGGCGCAACTGGCGGGGCTGGACATCAGCAAGGACGCCATCCTCAAGGCCTGCCGACGCAGCAAGGATATACAGTGGCTGGTGGCCTCCAGTGCCCGCCTGCCAGTAGCGGATCAGAGCCTGGACGCGGCACTCTGTGTATTCAGCCCCTGGTCCCCAGAGGAGTGCGTGCGTACCCTGCGGCCTGGCGGCAAGGTACTGATTGTCGGACCGCATGGCGATCACCTGATGGCACTGCGTGAAAAGCTGTACGACAGCGTTCACCCTACACCCGAGCTAATCAAATCATTGCCGGATGAATTGCACATCGTTTCGCAAAGCACCCTGCGCTATGCTCTGCAGGTGCCAGCCGACGAGCTGGCCAATCTCATTGGCATGACACCACACGGTTTCCGCAGCCAGCAGGAGCGCCAGCAGGCGCTGTGCGCCAGCGGCATCGAAGGCCTGGAAGTCGCCATGCAGATGGTATTACTGGAACGAAGCTGAACAACAGATCAATTGCTCCCCGAGGATACGTCGTGCGCCAACCTGACATTGAGATCTATCTGCGCGAAGACCACGTCAAGGATTTGCTTGCCTGGATACCCGAGGCCTTGGGACCACTGGTCCTCGAAGAAGCCAAGGGCAACACCCGACAGGGTGTTATCCAAAGCACTCCGGCAATCCCGTTGATGATAGTGCGCAAGGCCGCCGGCAAGTGGACCAGCATCTGGTTTGACAGCGCCGAGACGCCCTGGGCAAGCGACACCGAGTGTGCACATGCCGTCCATACCGCGCTGGGTCATGAGGTGCGCTGCTCAATCGGCAGCTGGGACGAAAGCGAGGGCGTTATCGATCCCGACCGCTGGCTAAAGGTCAATGCCGATGGCGAAAGTGAATTCGTCTGGGCGCTCTAGCCGATGATTGATCAGTACCACTGGATCATGGCCGCTGGCAGCGTGTTGCTGGCGGTCTGTGCAGTGGTCATGCACTACGAAATTCTGTCGCGGCTCAACGCCTTTATCACCACGACTCGCTGGGCCGAGCGCCCGCGCATCCTTACATTGATCTTTGTGCTATTGATCGCTCACATCGGCGAAATCTGGCTGTTTGGCATAGGCGCGCTGCTTATGCTTGAGATACCTGCGCTAGGCAGTATTGCCGGGCTGCCGGACCCTACCCTGTTCGAGACGGTCTATCTGTCGGCCACCACCTATACTACATTGGGTTACGGTGACATCACGCCGGTAGGCAACATCCGTTTTCTCTACGGTACCGAGGCACTTACAGGGCTGGTATTGATCACCTGGTCCGCCTCGCTCACCTTTGTTGAGCTGCAACGGCACTGGCGTCGCCGAGCTGATCCCGATAGATAGACAGTGTCACCCAGAGATACGATCCTGATGGATCATCCATGCACCCCCAAATGCAGAGAGCACCATGACAGATAGCATGCTGATCACCTGCCCGCACTGCCATCGCAAAAACCGTTTGCCGGTCGAGCGTTTGAGCGCTAACCCGCAATGCGGAGCCTGCAAACAGAGCCTGTTCAACGGTAAACCACTCGCGCTAACGTCAGCGCAATTTGCCAAGCACAGCAGTGCCGATTTGCCGCTGGTAATCGATTTCTGGGCAAGCTGGTGCGGGCCCTGCCAGCAATTTGCTCCGGTATTTGAGCAGGCAGCAAGCCGTGCCGAACCCCGTGCGCGCCTGATCAAGATAGATACCGAAGCCGCACCGGACCTTGCGGCACGCTTTGCCATACGCAGTATCCCCACCCTGCTGATTCTGCATCACGGCAAAGAGATAGCACGCCTGAACGGCGCCATGCCAGCGCAAGAGTTTGAACGCTGGCTGCTGACCAACCTACCTGCGCTCTGACAGTTACAGACACTGTTGAAAGCACTGGCAGTGCTGTGCCCTGTACAGGGCAAGTAGGAAAGAGGGAATAAATCAGAGCAAGAGACAAAATAACAACCGGCGACTCGACCCATGTCGCCGGCTATCAGCAAACGCGACTATTCGCCGACTTCCACCTCTGCTGGCTGCAGATCGGCTGCACGCAGTGCCAACTGATCATGCTGGGCCACGCTGAGCTGATAAGCCCAACGAGGATCAATACGCACATCCAGCGGCTGCTCGTCGCTTTGCTTGACCGCATCCACCGTCAACCAGTACTGATTGTCGAGTTGGTATAGCGACGCTGCAAGCTGAGCGCCCGACCAGGTATCGAGTTGCATCGACAAGCCAGGCTGACCCAGCGCCAGCTTGCTGCGCAAACTCACGTTCTGCGCCTGCAGGTTGGCCAGGGCCAACACCATGGAATTGAGTTTGCGCTCCTGCCCCTCTGCCGACGCCTCACCAGCCAAACGGAAGTTGTAGTCGCCCTGCTCCGCCTTGTCCAACACCAGCGTCTCGCCATCGGCATGTTCCCAGCGTGCCTTGGCAATCTGCTCTAACGGCACATTGCTGACCTGCAAATCAAGCCAATCATGGCTGTTCACCGAGACAGTCAAAGGCCGGTTGATCAATAGCACCTGATTGGCGTCGGCGAAACGGAGCAGTTGCCCCTTACCCACTGCGTTACCGTAAAGCAGACCGAGTGTGGTATCGCCCGCATCGAGGGTGACCTGCAATACCGGTAGCTCGCTGTCGGCACTGAGACCAAGACGCTGATGATAATCAGGGTTATCGGTTTTCTCTTCCTGTACCTCAGCGCCACGCAGATTCAGTAGCAAGGCCGCCAAACGTGGCTGTAAGACCGGGAAGTTATCGCTATTGGCTACCAGCCACTGGTCGTCCTGGCGCACCAGCTTCACTTCCTGCTGACCACGCTGCAAGGTAATCGCCTGCGTATCTGCCAGAATCTGTAACTGCTGTTCAGACAGCAGTTTATGACTTTGCAGGTCGACCTCGCGGTCGTCCTTGCGTGACTGTAAAGCCGCCGCAACCAGCACCACGGCCAGAAGCGCGACTACCAACAATACTATCTTGCGCATCTCGTCCCTCCTCAGTGCTTGCGACGCAAACGGCCAACCAGCCACCAGATCAACACACCCAGTGTCAGCAGCAATGGCACCAATGCGATATTGATGAACTTCAAGCGCGTACCCAGGTTATCGATATCGGCATTGAGCTTGTAACGCACGTCGCGCAACTGCTTGCGGATCGCCAGCTTCTCGTCAATAAACTGCTGAATTGCATCACGCTGCTCAGCCGTCAGTTCGGTCAACTGGTTGGGGTCCTGATTCTGCTGCAGTTGAGCCAGGCGCTGATCGGTTTCCGCCAGCTGTTGCTGCAAGCGCTGCTCACTGGCGCGGAAGCGACTTTCAGCATCACGCTGCAGTTTTTCAACCACGGTAAACGGACGACTGAAGTCACCACGCGAACGCACACTGATAAGGGCATCAGAACCGGACAGATTATCCAGCGCGTTAATCAGGAAGCCGCCATTGTCAGCCCACGGCTGCGGAATGCGCTGGCCAAACAGATCCTGCACCTGCACCCACATGCGGTCGGTCAACATGTCGGTATCAGCGACCACCACCACGTTGATGTTGTCAGCCTGTTGCAGACCCGGATCATGCCCTTCCATGCCTTGCGGATAGGCAGATTTGGCGGGGCCAGTCAGGCGCGCGGCGAAGGTATAGGTGTGATCATCCGCTTTGAATCCCTTGAGTAGCTCTTCGGGATCACGCAGTTTGGCGAATGCATCGCTGGGCATCAGACTGCTGTTGGCTGTACTGGTCAGCAGCGGCGTAAAGTGCGTCTGCCCGCCGTCAACCGGAATCAGCGCACCGCCGGTGCCCACTGTGAGCAGCTGCAAAGGCGCGGTAATGGTGTCGTCGCTGTCGATCTGCGCAGGCTCCACTTCCAGCCAGCCGATATGACGCGCCGGTAATTGGCCCTGCCCACGGCTAACCGACATACCCTGGCTTTCATCTACCACCACTTGCTCGGGGTTATACTGCACACCCCAGGCTCTCAGCAGCGGTCCAAGATCAGACGATTTACCGTCCGCCATGCCTTCGATCATCGCTTCCATCGCCTGATCAGACTCGGCATAGGGATCAATAAAGGCCAGCAACTTACCGCCGCCCAGGACAAACTGATCGACCGCATAGAGCGCCGCTTCAGTTAACGACTTGGGATGGATCAGCAGTAACACGCCAATATCGTCAGGAATCTCATCGACGTCGTGCTGCAGTTGCTCTACCTCAAACATCTGCTGCATTTGCTCCAGTACCACCCAGGGTGGCGCCGGCTGCTGCGAGTAAGGTGAAGCTCCGCCACCAATGGGCAGACCGGAAATCAGGCCAACCTTAGGCTTTTCAGTCTCGGCCAGGGTGCTGATAACGCGGCTGAGCTCATACTCGAGCATGCCCTCTTGCTCCAGCGCAAAGAACGGAATCACTTCACGCTGAGCCAGCTCGTTGGTGCCTGCCAGACCAAAGTACAGGTTATCGCCGGTTTGGTTCAGCGGTATGGCCTGCAAACCAAATTCGGCGGCGCGGTCTTCAGCTTCCGAGAAAGGCTGCGGGTCAATGATGTGCAAGCGAATCTTGCCATCAGCCTCACGCTCGTATTCCTTCAGCATCTCCTCGACGCGCTTGGCATAGTTGCGCAGCGCCACATTCTTTTTACTGGCCTGATCGGAAAAGAAGAAATACAGATCAATTGGCTCTTTCAGGTCAGCCAGAATCTGCTGAGTACCATCGGAAAAGGTATACAACTTCTGCTCGGTAAGATCGATACGCGCGCCCGGCAGAAACACGTTGGTGGCCATATTGAAGGCAACAAAAGCCAGCAGCAGCACCAGTAACCCGGCGCCAGAATAAATTAAACGTTTCATGAATGCTCCTTTGCCTCAATCGGCCTTTTTCAGGTCGATGACAATCGCAGTGGCGAACAACCAACCAGCCATCAGCGAGAAGAAATACAGCAGGTCACGCAGTTCCAGTACGCCGTGACTCAATGCACTGAAGCGAACCTGAAAACTGAATGAGGCAATGGCATCGACCAGCCACTGGGGCGCCCATGTGCTAAAGAAGTCGAGCACCATGGGAATACCGGCAGCGATGAAGATGAAGCAGACGACAACGCTGAGAATGAACGCGATCACCTGATTCTTGGTAGCGGCCGACATACAGGAGCCGATGGCCAGATAACCGCCAGCCAGCAGCCAGCTACCGATGTACCCGGTAAAGATGGCGCCGTTATCCGGGTTACCCAAATAGTTGACGGTAATCACGATCGGAAAGGTCAGCAACAACGCAATACCAACAAAGACCCAGGCGGCGATGAACTTGCCCAAGACCATGTCGGTGCGCGATACCGGCAGCGTCATCAGCAACTCGATAGTTCCCGACTTGCGCTCCTCGGCCCATAGCCGCATGGCAAGCGCTGGCACCAAAAACAGGTATAGCCAGGAATGGAATGAGAAGAACGCGTTGAGGTCGGCCTGACCAGCGGTGTAAAAACCGCCCAGATCGAAGGTAAATAACGCCGACAACACCAGAAAAATGACGATAAAAATATAGGCCAGCGGAGTGGCAAAATAGCTGCCCAACTCGCGTTTGAAAATCACACCCAGATTACTCATGCCGCCTCCCCTGACGTCAGACCACGGAAGACGTCATCCAGACGACCACGTTCTACCGACAGCTCTGCGACCTGCCATTGCTGCTCGCGAGCCAGTTGTCCTACCGCCGGGAAGATCACCTCACCCGGTTTGGCCAGCACGGTCAATTGCTGACCATCATGCAGGCTTTCCACCGCCAGCACGCCTGGCAGTTGTTGCAACGCTTGCGTATCAACGCTGTGCGACAGGGATAAGGTCACCGCCTGGTGATAGCGCGAGCGTGCTTCCAGCTCCTCCGGCGTACCGTCAGCCAGGAGTCGACCGCGACCGATGATCACCGCGCGGGAACATACGGCGCTGACCTCTTCGAGAATATGTGTAGAAATAACCACGATCTTGTTACTGCCTTCGGCCAACTGTTGAATCAGGTGGCGCACATGATGCTTCTGGTTAGGGTCCAGACCATCAGTGGGCTCATCCAGAATCAGCACCTGCGGGTCATGCAGGATGGCCTGTGCCAGCCCGACGCGCCGCTTGAAGCCTTTCGACAGGGTCTCAATGCGCTGGCCCAGCACCGATTGCAGTTCAACTTGCTCAACCGCACGCGCGACCCGCTTGTGCTTTTCGGCACCGCTGAAGCCACGCACAGAGGCAATAAACTCAAGAAAACCCTTCACCCGCATATCGCCGTAGCAGGGAGCCCCTTCGGGCAGATAACCCATCTGCTGCTGCGCCTGCAGGATCTGCGTCTGCACATCAAAGCCGCAGACCGATGCCGAGCCACCATCAGGTGTCAGGAAGCCGGTAAGCATTTTCATGGTGGTGGATTTTCCGGCGCCGTTGGGGCCGAGGAAGCCGAGCACTTCGCCCGGTTTGACGTCGAATGACAGATTATCGACGGCGACGTGCTCGCCGAAGCGTTTGGTCAGGCTATTTATACTGATCATGCCTTTTATTATTCCCCCAATGTATAGGTCGCAACGTGCCCGTGGGCATGCGCTGCCAGGCACTCGCTTCTTTCCAGGATTGAACGCATGGTCATGGACAATGGCAACGTGCGCTGGTTCACACTTCCCGGGTGTAAAACCTGCAGCCGTTTGTCACAGCGCGGAATGAGTTCAATTTTACTGGAACGCGTTGCGCTCAGGGCAATGACTATATGAATCCCCCGTACGCATTTCAAGCAAGGATATACCGGCGCGCCAGACGATCTCGCACAAGCCGGGCTGTTACTGCCGTGCAAACGCGATAGAATTCGTGCCTAAGCCCCTGACAGCAGGACTGTCAGCGATTCAACTGCCTTGAGAACACTATGCCCGCAGACTACTCCTCTTTATTCGGTCGCATGCGTTTTGGCCTGGCCAGACGTCTGCTTTATGTCTGGGCTAAATCAAAAAGCATTGGCAATCCCGCTGGCGACCTTAAAGTCGACCCACTCAAGCCGGTGATCTACGTTTTACCCTACCGCTCCCTGTCTGATCTTATCGTCGCTGACCGTGAGTGCGTCAGGGCGGGACTACCTCGGCCAGTAAGGCCGCCACGCGAGCCTCTGGACCAACACGAATCCTTCGTTTTCCTGAGTAACGAGCGCTCCTGGGTTGGCAGGCCTGACTTGCGCCGCCAATCACCGCGCATGGGGCAAATTCTCGACGCAGCCGAACAAGGCTGTACTGAAGTTCAGCTGGTACCGATCACCGTCTTCTGGGGACTATCGCCCGATGCTGAGTCTTCGCCGATCAAGCTGCTGTTTGCCTATAATTGGGTCGGTGGGCGTTTGCGCAAACTGCTCGCAATACTGGTGCACGGGCGCAAGATTCGGGTGCACTTCGGCGAAAGCCTGTCACTGCAGACATTGACCGCAGGTGAACCCGACCACGAACGCCACCTGCGCCGGGTCAACCGTCTACTGCGGGTTCACTTCCGCCATCAGCGCGCAGCCGTCGTCGGCCCTGAACTGGTTCACCGTCGCACGCTGCTCAAAGGCATGCTGCACGCGCCCATGGTGAAAGAAGCGATACGCCGCGAAGCGGCCGAGAACAACATCAGCCAGGACAAGGCGCAGGTACTCGCGGCACGCTACGCCAACGAAGTTGCCTCGGACTTTACCTACAGCATCATCCGCTTTCTTGAAGTGGTGCTTTCGTGGTTCTGGAACAAGCTTTACGACGGCATAAAAGTAAATAATATCAAGCGAGTACACGACATTTCACGGGGCAACGAGATCATCTACGTACCCTGCCATCGCAGTCATATCGATTATCTTCTGCTCTCCTATTTGCTGGTGCGTAACAGCCTTACGCCACCGCATATTGCCGCTGGCATCAATCTCAACATGCCGGTAATCGGCGGTATCCTGCGCCGTGGCGGCGCCTTCTTCATGCGGCGCACGTTCAAAGGTAATCAGCTTTACACCGCGGTTTTCAACGAATACCTGCACACGCTGTTCAGCCGCGGCTTCCCGGTCGAATACTTCATCGAAGGCGGTCGCTCGCGCACCGGCCGCATGCTCAGCCCGAAAACCGGCATGCTGGCAATCACGCTGCGCAGCTTTCTGCGTTCGCCGCGTCGCCCCATCGTGTTTGTACCTGTCTACATCGGCTATGAACGGGTACTGGAAGGCCGCACGTACCTCGGCGAACTACGCGGACAAAGCAAGAAAAAAGAGTCTATTTTTGATCTGTTCCGGGTCATTTCTGCGCTCAAGCTGCGCTTCGGTCAGGTAGCCGTCAACTTTGGCGAACCTTTGCCGCTGGCTGATTTCCTCGATCAGCAGCAGCCCGATTGGCGTAAGCAGCCATTGGCACCAGACTACCGACCAGCCTGGCTTAACGACACCACTAATCAGTTGGCGCGCACCCTGACCAGTGCAATCAGTGCCGCAGCAGACGTCAACCCGGTTAATCTGGTCGCGCTCGCTATGCTGTCTACCGCGCGCCTGGCGCTGGATGAAACGTCACTGGCACGGGTACTCGACCGATACGCCGCACTGCTGCGCCAGGTACCTTACAGCGCCAGCGTGACCCTGCCCGACATGGATGGGCAGGCGATGATCAAGCATGTGGAAGACATGCAGATGATTCAGCGCCAGTCTGACGCCCTGGGCGAAATCATGGTCCTGGATGAGCCGCAAGCCGTACTGATGACCTACTACCGCAATAATATTGTGCACTTGGTCGTACTGCCTGCGTTGATTGCCTGTCTGTTCCAGAATAATCCGCGCATGAAGCGCTCACAGATCGAACGTCTGATTCTAGGCATTTACCCTTATTTGCAGGGCGAGCTGTTTTTGCAATGGGACGAACAGACGCTGCCGCAAGCGATACAAACCTGGGTCGACAGCCTGGTAGAGCAAGGGCTACTGCGTGAAGAGGATGAACAAATTCACCGCCCCGACCTCAGCTCAAGCGACTTTGTCATGCTAAGCCTGCTGTCGCGCAGCATCATCCAGGTTCTCGAGCGCTTTTACATGGCGTCCGCTTTATTGCTGAATTTCCCCAATGGCACACAGACTGCCGAGCAGTTGGAGGCATTGTGCTCGGTGATGGCTCAGCGACTGTCGATACTGCACGGTCTGAATGCCCCCGAGTTTTTCGACAAGACGCTGTTTCGCCAATTTATCCAGCGCCTTATCGACCTGCACGTTGTCAGCGCGGATGAGGAAGGTCGACTGCACTATGTAGCAGGGCTGGAAGACATCGCGGAAAACATTGCCAAGCGGGTGTTGAGCGCCGAAATTCGGCTTTCGATTCGCCAGGTAGCGCGCAGCTCAACGGCGGAATAAAGGATTACTCCAGCCGCTTCTTGCCGTAAATATCGTAGCGGCTGGACTGCCCTTTCATCTCCGCACTGGGTGCTGGGCCTGCAATGGCCGGCGCCTTACGCGGCCTTTTTACTGCAACTCGATGGCTCGCCAGCGCCAAAGCGGCGCGAAGCAGGGCTGGAGCGTCGTTGTCATCACCCGCGAGCGGTCGAAACAGCCGCATTTCCTTTTTGACCAAGGCCGACTTTTCCCGATGTGGAAACATCGGATCCAGGTGAATCACCTGCGGGATAGCCTCAGACCAATCGCGCAGCGCGCTAATGGCATCACAGTGAATGAGCCGCATCCGGCTAGCTATCTCGGCCACCTCCCCTCCTGCTTCGCGGGCGCGCCTGAGACCATCTTCCAGCAAGGCAGCAATAACCGGCTGACGCTCCAGCAAGGTCACGTCACAGCCAAGTGACGCCATAACGAAGGCATCGCGCCCCAAGCCTGCGGTAGCATCAAGGATACTGGGGCGCACCGCACCGCGAATACCCACCGCGCGAGCGACCATTTGCCCGGCGCCGCCGCCAAACTGACGACGGTGAGCCAGCGCACCACCGACGAAATCAACCCGCACCGCACCGGTGGCTGCCGCTCCCGGGACATCAGCCTCAGTGCTTCGCAGACTCAGGCCTTGCTCATCCAGACACAGTAACAGCTCTGCCAGCGGCCTATCCGGCGCTTGCAAGGGTAGCAGCAAGCGCTGCGCCAGTTCCGCTGAAGCCTGCTCAAATCCTTCGGCACCCGCCAATGCCAGGGTGACCCGGCCGTCATCACGGCTCATTCAGCGTACTCCCTATCCACCATATTTATTCCTAGTCAAAACAGATCAACCTGCTCAGGTTGCATGGCCGCTTCCTGCTCACCGGGCCAGCAAGGCATGACCGGCAGACTGGGTACCCGCTTCTGTAATTGCTGATAAAACAGGCGCGCGAGTTGTGGGGCCAGCCGGTTATCGGGCGTATGCATAAAGATCATGGGTTGATGCCCCGAGCGCAACCACTCGGCACATTTATTCAGCCAGGGCTCTAGCGCGCGCAGATTAGCACTGTTATCCATACCGCCGACAAAACGCACAGCAGGTCGGTTGGATAGCGCCACCGCGTGCACCGGCAGACGGGGTTTACGCTCCTTGGCTTCAAGCGTGGCCGCCGAGGCGTCATCACTGGCAAAGAGCGCGCGGGTATCAAAGATAATGCGCTCAATACCTCGCTCGTGTAATTGGCGATTGAGGTGCTGCTCGTTCTTATCCTTGCGGAAAAAATCGAGATGACGCACTTCTACGGCGTAGTCAAAGTCGCGCGGCAACGCATCCAGAAAAGCAATCAACTCAGCGATTCTTGCGGGAGAGAAGCGCTGGGGCAGTTGCAGCCAGATAGGACCAAGACGCTGTCCGAGCGGCGCCATGCGCGTAAAGAAGTCGCGCAGCGCGGGGGCATCTGCGGTCAACCGCGAACCATGGCTGATGTCGCGCGGCAACTTGGCGCAAAAGCGAAAATCAGTCGGCATCAACTCAGCCCAACGCGCTACGCGATCAGCGCCGGGCAAAGAATAAAAGGTGGTATTGCCCTCTACCGCAGCAAACACACTGCAATATTGCGCCAGTCGCTGATCGGCATCACTACCGGAACTGTACAGCGTGCCCTGCCAAACAGGGTCGGACCATTGTGTGCAGCCCAGCAAAATGGGGTTGTGATCAGGTACCGCCACAGATCAGGCGAACAGATCGATGCCGAAGACGCTATTCGACTCGCCATCCACGGGAATACTGGCAGTCGCCTCGTAGCTGGCCAACGCCTGGTTAGCGCGACCATAAACGGGTTGCTGAATCTCACGGCGAGCGGGAATGTACTCGGCATTAGCGGAGGTGGCATTGACCGAGCGGGTTGTCAGCGAGCGACTAGCCGATACGCTATTGGCCTGCTCTGCGGCTGGCGCACGCGCAGCATCAACCGGCGCAGCGCTGGTAACGTTACGATTGCTGCGCTCCGGGAGCGTATTGTATGGATTCAGGCCGTCAACACGCACTGATGATTCTCCGCTATCAAGACGCTCAGATTAGCGCTGCGCCTTGGGCGTGGCAACCTTGTCGCGCAAATAGATGGGCTGGGCGTCGGCGGCATCAAGCACCTCACCCGCCAGCCAGCGCGGTAAGGCCAGCGCCAGCAGGTCGCGCGCATCAGGCAGCATGTCGGACCAGTACCGCGACGGCTTGACCGCCAGGCGATCAGCCAACTGCCAGCCGGTACCCGCCCCCGCCACATCGGCCTGCCCGGTCTCGAGCGGCAACTCAACCTGCTCCGGCGCACATACCCGCTCGTCGCAAAGTGGCCGCATAACGCCATCATTAAGGGCAAATACACCCCAATAAACTTCATCCATGCGCGCATCAATGGCGGCCGCAACGTATTCAGCCTGATGCTCGCGCCAGGCGCGTTGCGCCAAGGCTGCCAGGTTAGAAATAGCGATAACCGGCTTGCCGCTGGCAAAAGCCAGACCCTGTACCATGCCGGTAGCAATGCGCACGCCAGTGAAAGCGCCCGGGCCGCGACCAAACACCAGCGCATCCACGTCGCCAAGAGCAATGCCGCGCTCCAGCATCAGCTCTTGCAGCATCGGCAAAATACGCTGTGCATGCTCACGTGGAATAACCTCGCTGCGATAGACCACTTCACCCTCATGCAGCAAGGCTGCCGAACAGGCCTCGGTAGCGGTATCCAGAGCTAGCAGTGTGGTCATGGGCAATCCGTATTGAGTTCAAGGTGGGCTGGAATTCTACCCAAATGCAAAGGCCCGTGCGACAGGACGTCAACACGGGCCTTTGCCACATCGGATGAAGATCAGCTCAGCGCTGCCAACACCTTGGTGGTGATCTGCTCTACCGAGCCAACACCTTCTACCTTGGAGCACTTGGGCGCACCGTTTGCGGCAGCCTGCTCGCGGTAAAACTCGACCAGTGGCTTGGTCTGAGTGTGGTAAACCTGCAAGCGCTTGCGCACGGTTTCTTCTTTGTCGTCTTCGCGCTGAATCAACTCATCACCAGTCACGTCATCCTTGCCCGCGACTTTCGGCGGGTTATGGTCGACGTGATAGATGCGGCCTGAACCCGGATGTACGCGACGCCCGGACATGCGCGCAACAATCTCTTCGTCAGCGACAGCGATTTCCAGCACGTGATCCAGCTTGATACCCGCATCTACCAGCGCTTCAGCCTGCGGAATAGTGCGCGGAAAGCCATCAAACAGAAAACCATTGGCGCAGTCATCCTGAGTGATACGTTCCTTGATCAAACCGATGATCAGATCATCGGAGACCAGCCCGCCACTGTCCATGACTTCCTTGACCTGCTTACCCAGATCAGTACCCGCCTTGACCGCTGCACGCAGCATGTCGCCAGTAGAAATCTGCGGAATACCGAAACGCTCACAGATAAACTGTGCTTGGGTACCCTTGCCCGCACCAGGGGCGCCTAACAGGATGACTCGCATGATTTACTCCTCGTCTAACTGAAACCACGCCAACGGCGGCAACTGGCCAAACCTTGGCAGAGGACAGGCGCGTAGGCCGTCAAAAAAACTATTCAACCCACGCAGGCGGGGGCAAAAGGGCGTTCAACATACACGCACGCGCCAGCGCGCACAAGCAGGACCATTGTCGCACCCATATAACTTATTGAATTAAATATAAAAGACGCCTAAAACCAGCTGGCAATGGCGCCCTTCAACGGCGATCAACCGGTATTGCGCATCCCTGCAGCAATACCGGCCACAGTGACCAGCAAGGCGCGTTCCAGATCAGGATCGATGCGCTCGCCTTGCGCCCGCGTGCGCGCCATCAATTCCGCCTGCAGCAGATGCAAGGGGTCCGTGTAGGGATTTCGCACCGCAACGGACTCACCCAGCGCCGGGTTGTGGGCCAATAGCGTGTCGCTGCCGCGCACAGTGAGAATGACCTCTGTGGCCTGCTGCAGATCTGCGCGCAGCCGCTCGCCAAGGGGCCAGAGTTCTGGACTGGCCAAACGCTGTTCATAAAAACGCGAAATACCTGCATCCGCCTTGGACAAGACCATTTCAAGCATTTCAATCCGCGCCAGAAAGAACGGCCAGCCTGCCATCATATCCTGTAAAGCAGCGCCTTCGCCGGCATCCAGAGCCTCTTGCAACGCCTGCCCGGCGCCCAGCCAAGCTGGCAACATCAGACGTGTCTGGGTCCAGGCGAATATCCAGGGAATAGCGCGCAAGGTCTCGATACCGCCTTGGCTGCGGCGTTTGGCTGGACGGCTACCCAATGGTAACCGAGCCAGCTCCTGCTCTGGCGTCGCCTGCCGAAAATACTCGACAAACTGCGGCTCCTCGCGCACGACGCCGCGATACACCTCAACCGAGCGATCCGCCAACCGTTGCATCAGCTCGCGCCAAGCCGGTTCAGGGGCAGGCGGCGGCAGCAGACTGGCTTCCAGTACCGCACTGGCATAGAGCTGGAAGCTTTGAATGGCGATACCTGGCAAGCCAAACTTGAAGCGGATCATCTCGCCCTGCTCGGTTACCCGCAGCTGCCCCTGCACCGACCCGGGTGGCTGCGACAAGATCGCCATATGTGCCGGAGCGCCGCCCCGGCCAACAGTGCCGCCGCGACCATGAAACAGACGCAGACGCACGCCACGTTGCTGGCAAACCTTCACCAGCGCTTCCTGAGCCCGATACTGAGCCCAGCCCGCAGCCAATGTGCCCGCATCCTTGGCTGAGTCGGAGTAACCAATCATCACCTCCTGCTCATCGCCGACCAACGCACGATAGTCCTTCAGTGACAACAGGCGATCGATAGCGTCAGCTGCGTGATCCAGGTCCGCCAGGGTTTCAAACAAGGGCGCCACGCGCATCGGCCACTGTACGCCGGTCTCTTTCAGCAGCAGTTTGACCGCCAATACGTCAGAGGGGTGCGATGCCATGGAGATCACATAGGAGCCGAGCATCAGCTCCGGCTGGCTGGCGACGACACTGCAGGTAGCCAAAACTTCAGCGACGTCGGCGCTGGGTTTCCAGTCAGTCGGCAGCAACGGACGACGATTGTGCAGCTCGGTTAACAGAAACCGGCAGCGCGCCTCTTCGTCCCACTCGGCGTAATTACCAAGCTGCAGGTACTGCGTCAGCTCGGTGAAGACGTCTGCATGCCGCCCCGCATCCTGGCGAATATCCAGTTTAACCAGACCCAGACCAAACGCATTAACGCGACGCAAGGTATCCAGCAAGGGGCCGTGGGCAATGCGCCGCATACCGAGCTGGACTAACGATTGATAACAGGCCTCAAGCGGACCGCGCAGCTCGTCCAGACTTTGTAGCACCGCATCTGCGGGCGCAACCTCATCGGTGAGGGCGGTCTCGGCCCAGTCACGCGTTGCCAGCAGTCGCGTTCTTAATTGCTTGAGCACCGCACGGTAAGGCTCGGCTACGTTACCCGCCAGCGCCAACAACTCATCCGTAGCAGCATGCATGGATAACTGGTTAGCCAATGCTTCGATGTCTCGCAGATACAGGTCCGCCGCCATCCAGCGGCCAAGCAGTAACACCTCTCTCGTCACCGGCGCAGTCACGTTGGGATTACCGTCGCGGTCACCGCCCATCCAGGAGGCGATACGTACCGGCGCGGCGCGCAACCCCAGATGCTCGCCGGTTGCGGCATGAATATCTGCATCAAAGCTGCGCAGAAATTGGGGTAGCGCCTGCCACAGAGAATGTTCAATGACAGCAAACCCCCACTTCGCTTCGTCGACCGGCGTTGGGCGATTATGTCTAATCTCGTCGGTATGCCAGGCCTCGCTGATCAGCCGCGCCAGGTCCTGGCGCACGGATTCATGCTCAGCAGCCGTCAGGTCGTCGTGATCACCGCGGGCCAATGCTTCTGCAATGGCATCGTATTTCTGAATCAGCGTACGGCGTGTTACCTCGGTTGGGTGTGCCGTCAGAACCAGCTCGATGTCCAGCGTATTGACCTGTTGCATGATCCTTTCAGAGCTAAAGCCTTCATCCTGCAAACGACCTAGCAGGTCACTGACGCAGCGCATCTCAAATTCCAGCGGCTCATCTGCGCGCCGCCGACGAATACGGTGATGCTGTTCCGCGATATTGGCCAGATTGAGAAACTGATTAAAGGCGCGGCAGACTGGTAGCAGTTGGTTGTCAGGCAGATCCTGCAACGCTGCCAGCAGCTCTTCATGGGCTGCACCATCCTGCTTGCGCCCCTGTTTGGCGCCAAGACGAATACGCTCAATACGCTGCAAAAAATCGTCGCCCAAATGCGCCTTGATAGTTTGCCCAAGCAGAGTGCCCAGCTTGTTTACGTCTTCACGCAGGCGAGCATCAATTTCAGTCATACAGGTTCCTCCGGCCGAGTAGATAAACAGCATGCGATGCAACAAAGACGCTGACAAGGGGTCAAGAGTAGTAAGTGCGATGAAATCAGGCAGTACAAAGCTGCCTAAACCACTAGCGTAAGGCACAAATGGTCTATGCTGGAAATGTCGCCACAAGCGAATCCAATAGGACTAGGGGGAACCATGAAGATCCGTGAACTCACCCAAAACTGGGAACAGACTGCAAAGGGCCGCGTAACGCGAAACAGCTACGAGGTAAAACTCTGCCTGGAGGACGCTGCCCGTCTGGCAGCGCTGCACGAAATGTATCCCAAGCGCCAGGTTGAAGATCTGATTACCGATCTGCTCAGCTCGGCACTGGAAGAACTCGAAGCCAGCCTGCCCTATCAAGCAGGCACGGAGGTCATATCGCGCGACGAGCTGGGCGATCCTTTGTACAAGGATGAAGGCGCAACTCCGAGATATCTGGCTCTCAGCCGCAAGCATTTACAGCAGCTGGTGGAACAACAACAGGAAATACAGCACTAGCCTGCGCTTGCACTCAGCTCAAGCACAAAAAAGGGCATCTTTTTCAAAGGTGCCCTGAGTGATAGATCGCGCAGTAAAGGTGGGCGATCAAAGCCCTTGTTGCTTGGCTTGATCCCACAGCCTATCCAGCTCAGCCAGATCGCTTTGCTCAACACTGCTGCTGCGATCACGCAACTGCTGCTCTATAAAGCGAAAACGCCGCTCAAACTTGTTGTTGCCCTCGCGCAGCGCATGCTCAGCATCCACGCCAAGATGACGCGCAAGGTTTACCACGCAAAACAGCAGGTCACCCATTTCCTCCGCTACGGCGGCGGCATCCCCTTGGCTCAACGCGTCGCGCACTTCGTCCAGCTCCTCGGCAATTTTGTCGACAACGGGTGCCGCGTCTGACCAATCAAAACCGGCACCTGAAGCACGCTTCTGTAATTTCTGCGCACGACTCAGCGCGGGCAACGCCTGAGGCACGTCATCGAGCAATGACAGCTGTTGCGGCTGAACTGCCTTCTCCGCGCGCTCCTCAGCCTTGATCTCTTCCCAGCGCTGCTTGATCTGCTCCGGCGCCAGCGTCAGAGTGCCGGGTGGCGTGCGCAGATTGCCGTCAGGAAATACATGCGGATGGCGGCGCAGTAACTTTCGAGTAATGCCGTCCACGACCTCAGGCCAGCCAAAGCGGTCCACTTCTTTACCCAACTGAGCGTAATACACCACCTGAAACAGTAAATCGCCCAACTCGCCGCGTAACTGCTCAAAGTCGCCCTGCTCAATGGCATCAGCCACTTCATAAGCTTCTTCCAGCGTATGCGGCACTATGGATGCGAAATTTTGCTCCAGATCCCATGGGCAGCCATGCTGTGGGTCGCGCAAGCGCGCCATGAGATACAACAAGTCATCAAGTTGATAACTCACGCCCGGTTCTCCTGTCGATTACGACGCGCCTCGATCACGTTGGGCAGCTGACTGATACGCCCCAACAGGCGTCCTAGAAGGTTAAGGTTAGGAACCTCAATGGTCAGCAGCATAGCTGCGTAGTTATCGTCCTTATTGGTGCGGGTGCTCACCTCCAGCACATTGAGCTTCTCGTTAGCCAGCATCAACGACACATCACGCAGCAGACCGGAGCGGTCATACGCCTTGATGTAGATTTCTACCGGATAGGTCTGCACCGGCGCGCCGCCCCAGTTCACTTCTATCAGTCGTTCAGAGTCCTGGTCCTGCAGCTGCATGGCGTTGGCACAGTCAGCGCGATGCACGGTGACGCCGCGGCCCAGGGTGATATAGCCAATGATAGGGTCGCCCGGAACCGGCTGACAGCAGCCAGCAAGCTGGGTCATGAGGTTGCCAACGCCTTGTATATAAACGTCGCCACGGCGCCCCACCTTGCTCTGCTTCTTGGGTATTAACTCCAGCTGCTCGCTGTGGCGGTCCGGCTCCACGAGCTGGTGCGCAACCCCGACGACGTGGGCCAGACGCATATCTCCTGACCCTACTGCGGCAAACAGATCTTCCTGGCCCTTGATACCCAGCCGATCGATCAACTGGGCATAATCGGCGCCATTAAGCGCTAGACGAGTAAGCTCTCGCTCCAGCATCAACTTGCCGGCCTGCACGTTCTGCTCGCGCGCCTGCTGCTTGAACCAATGCTGGACTTTGGCCCGCGCCCGCGAGGTATTGACGTAGCCCAGATTCGAATTGAGCCAATCCCGGCTGGGGTTACTGTGCTTGCCGGTAATGATCTCGACCTGCTCACCCGTTTGCAGAATGTAATTGAGCGGAACGATGCGCCCGTTTACCTTGGCGCCACGGCAGCTATGGCCAATTTCAGTGTGGACCCGATAGGCGAAATCCAGTGGCGTAGCGCCCTTGGGTACGTCCAGCACGTGGCCATCAGGGGTAAATAGATAGATACGGTCCGGTTCAAAATCCACCCGGAGTTGATCTGCCAGACCGCCGATGTCGCCCATTTCCTCGTGCCACTCAAGCACCTGGCGTAACCAGGCAATCTTGTCTTCGTAGGCGTTGGACGAAGAGCCGGTATCGGTTCCCTTGTAGCGCCAGTGCGCACACACCCCCAACTCAGCTTCCTCGTGCATCGCCTGGGTACGGATTTGCACTTCAAGCACCTTGCCATTAGGGCCGACAACCGCCGTGTGCAGCGAGCGATAGCCATTCTCTTTGGGGTTGGCAATGTAGTCGTCAAACTCGTTAGGGATATGCCGCCACAGGCTATGGACTATTCCCAGTGCGGTATAACAGTCACGCACCTGCGGCACCAGAATACGAACAGCGCGCACGTCATAGACTTGACTGAAGTCGATGCCTTTACGCTGCATCTTCCTCCAGATGGAGTAGATATGCTTGGCACGGCCGGTAATGTCGCCAAAAATGGACGCTTCTTCCAGCGCAGCACGCACTTGCGCCATGACAGTATCGATGTATTCCTGCCGGTCGAGACGACGCTCATCCAGCAGCTTGGCAATCTGCTTGTACTGGTTTGGCTCCAGATAACGGAAAGAGAGATCTTCCAGCTCCCACTTGATGTGGCCAATGCCCAAGCGGTGGGCTAGCGGGGCATAGATATCGAATACCTCACGGGCAACCCGATAGCGTTTTTCTTCCGGCGCATCCTTGACGGCACGAATAGCACAGGTTCGCTCTGCCAGCTTGATCAGCGCGACCCGGACATCGTCTACCATGGTGACCAACATCTTGCGCAGGCTCTCGACCTGGGCATGCGGACTGAATACCGTATTCTTGCCGGCATTCTGCGAGACACTGATGGCGGCCATGCGCTGCACGCCGTCAACCAACTGCGCTACCACCTCGCCAAAACGATGCTCGACTGCGAGCAAATCGGTCTTGCGCTCACGCACTGCGCGATACACCACCGCAGCCACCAGCGAGTCCTGATCCAGCTTGAGATCAGCGAGAATTTCCGCCATCTCAAGCCCGGTCAAAAAACTATTGGTGCCGTCTGCCCAAATGTTCTCCGCCGCAATGGCGGCACGCTCCAGTTCGCAAGCCCACTCGCAGGCCTCGCGTAATACCTCCGGAGTTGCCAGATTGAGTCGCTTATCGATACGCTCAATCCATGCGTCGATGTTGATGCTGCCGTCTCGATTGGTCGGATGTTCCGCCCTGACCTGTACCATCTTATTATCCTCGTCCGCCGCACTAGCCGTGCTAATGCTTGCGGAACAATGCCATGGCTTCCACGTGCGAGGTTTGCGGGAACATATCCATCACCCCCGCCTTGACCAGGCTATAACCTTTAGTCGCCAAAATACCTGCATCCCGCGCTAGCGTTGCCGGGTTGCAGGAAATATAAAGTATGCGCTTGACTCCCAGCTCTGCCAGATCCAGGACCAACTGCTGAGCGCCATCTCGTGGCGGATCAAGCAAGGCTGCGGTGAATGCTGGGGCAGCAGCCGGCAATATGAGAGGGTTCGACAAGTCCGCAGCAAGAAAGTGCAACGCATCGAGCTTATTATCCCGTGCGTTCTGCTGTGCTCTCGCCACCATCAGCTCGCTGCCTTCAATACCGGTAACCGCGGCGCCCTGCCGGGCCATGGCCAAAGCAAAATTACCCACACCAGAAAACAGATCCAGCACCGACTCGCCTGGCTGCAACGCCAGCCAGTCTAGTGCCTGATTAACCATGGCTTGATTGACCGCGGCATTGACCTGAGTAAAGTCGCCAGGCCCGAAGCTCAGCTGCAAGTCCTGATCAGGTAGCCGGTAGCTTGGTTCCGCGGCGCCAGGCGTCACACAATGCAACGACTCCACCTCACCCGGCTGGAGCCAACAAGCCAAGCCGTGCTGTTGCGTAAAGCCGTCCAGCAACTGCAGGTCCGACTCGCAGAGTGCACTGGTATGACGCAGTACCAAAGCGGGTTGCTCACCGCCAATCAGCTCAACATGCCCGAGGGAACGCGGATCCGCCAGCGAGCGCAGCAGCGCCGGTAGCTCGGCAATAACTGTCTGCAATGCAGGAATGAGAACCGGGCACTCGTGCACCTGCACCAGGCCACTACTGGCACGCTGCCGAAAGCCAACCTCCAGCTCATTGCGCTTGGGCTGCCAGCGCACGGACACACGAGTTCGCTGGCGATATCCGTAAGCAGGGCCCTCGAGCGGCGCAGCCCATTGGTCAGGCTGAACACCCGCAAAATGCTGCAGCTGCTGCGCGAGCGTCTGCTGCTTGATCGCTAATTGGCTGCTATGCGGCATATGCTGCAGACTGCAACCGCCACAGAGCTCTGCGTGCTCACAACGCGGCTGCAAACGCTCAGGACTAACCTGCAGCAGCTGTTCCTGACGGGCTTCAATCAACTTGCTGCGCGCTCGAACGACGCGTGCTTGAACCCGCTCACCCGGTAGCCCACCCTCAACGAAAACGGTGCGCCCCTGCCAACGGCCAATGCCTCGCCCATCATGAGCCAGGCGCTCCAGATTCAGCTCAATACGCTGACCTATAGCTGCAGGAGAGTCACTGCTTTGCCGGCGCGGCTGCCGCGCCCGTTGCCTGCTCATGCTTCACCATCATAGATCCCGGTCGACAGATAACGGTCGCCACGGTCGCAAACAATGGCAACAATTACCGCATTCTCGACTTCGGCACTCAAACGCAACGCGGCGGCGACCGAGCCACCAGAAGAAACACCCGAAAAGATGCCCTCTTCACGCGCCAGCCGGCGCATGGTGATTTCGGCCTCTTCCTGGCCCATATCGATTATCCGGTCGACGCGCGTCTCATCAAAAATCGTTGGCAGGTACTCTTTTGGCCAGCGCCGAATGCCCGGAATAGAAGCGCCCTCAACCGGCTGCAAACCCACAATCTGGATGGCCGGGTTCTGCTCCTTGAGATAGCGCGAGGTTCCCATAATGGTCCCTGTCGTGCCCATAGAGCTGACAAAGTGGGTAACGCTGCCGCCCGTGTCGCGCCATATTTCTGGGCCGGTACCGTGATAGTGCGCCTCAGGGTTATCCTGGTTGCCAAACTGATCCAGTACTTTGCCGCGACCTTCAGCCTGCATGCGCAGCGCCATATCACGCGCACCTTCCATACCCTGCGACTGCGTCACTTCAATCAACTGGGCACCGTAGGCCGTCATGGCCGATTTACGCTCAGCGCTCATATTGTTTGGCATGATCAACACCATGCGATAGCCCTTCATCGCGGCAACCATTGCCAGTGCTATGCCGGTGTTACCCGATGTTGCTTCAATCAGGGTATCGCCAGGTGTAATGGCACCGCGCCGTTCGGCATGCTCAATCATGGACAGCGCGGGCCGATCCTTGACCGAACCGGCAGGGTTGTTACCCTCAAGCTTGACCAAAATGGTGTTACTGGTAGTGCCTGGCAACCGCTGCAGCCGCACCATAGGGGTATTGCCAATACATTCGGCAATAGTGGGATATTCAATCGTCATTGTTCATCCTGGGAGCCTGGTCACGGAGCAAATCACCAGCCAAGGCTGCGCTTTCTTTTCAGTCGGCCTATGATACCGGCATCGGCTTGGCGGATATACACAATGAACGAGATCGGCATAAAGACCCGCATTCTGCTAATGACACTGCTCCCCTGCGGCCTGCTCGCTCTAGTGCTGGGTGGTTACTTCAGTTGGCAGCAATTGCAGGACCTGGAGCAACAGTTGCTGGAACGCGGCCAGATGACCGCAGAGCACCTGCAGCGGCCAGCGGCCGAAGCGCTTCTGGCACGCCAACCAGAGCGCCTGCGCAGTACATTGAGTCGCGCACTGAACTACCAGGACGTGCGTTCAATTTCGCTGTACGACAGCGACAAGCAGTTGCTTGAGCATAGCGGCCCACAAATGCACCTGGCAGGCCGAACCTTACCGGAGACCGGCCTGGCTGCCGGAACCGGCCTGCAGATTCAGGCCAGCAAACAAAGCACTCACTTCACGCTACCACTGCTGGCCAGTCCCGGTCTGCTGGAAAAGGTGGATCGCCCCGACCTTGAACCTGATGCCCTGCTTGGCTGGCTGGAAGTAGAACTGAGTCACGGCAATACACTGCTACGCAGTTATCAAAGTCTGCTGACCACGCTGGTACTGATTATGATCGGCTTACTTATAACCGGGGCGCTGGTTAGCGCTATGGGCCGGCGAATCATAGGTCCGATCGCACATATCAACCAAACAATCGCACGTATCAGCAGGGGGCAACTCGACGTCAGGCTGGACGAACAGGGCAGCCGCGAACTGGACGATCTCGCCAGCGGGATCAATACCATGGCCCAGGCACTGCAAAGCGCACAGGGCGAGCTGCAACAAAACGTGGATCAAGCGACCGAAGATCTGCGACAAACGCTGGAAACCATTGAAGTACAAAATATCGAACTCGATATGGCGCGCAAAACCGCACAGGAAGCGAATCGCATCAAGTCAGAATTTCTCGCCAACATGAGCCACGAACTGCGCACGCCACTAAACGGCATTCTCGGCTTCAGTAACCTGCTGCAACGTACCGAAATGACGTCGCGCCAGGAAGAATACCTGGGCACCATCACCAAGTCTGCCGACAACTTGCTGGCCATTATCAATGAGATTCTCGATTTCTCGAAAATCGAAGCCGGCAAATTGGTATTGGAAAACATGCCATTCAATCTGCGCGATCTGATTCAGGACACCCTGACGATGCTCGCACCAGCCGCGCATCAAAAAGACCTCGAGCTCGTCAGCCTGATCTACCGCGACACGCCGCTGGGACTTAGCGGTGATGCCTTGCGACTCAAACAGATTCTCTCCAATCTGGTCAGCAACGCCATCAAGTTCACCCACGAGGGTTCAGTCTGCCTGCGCACTATGCTGGAGGACGAAGACGAGGATCACGTAACGCTGCGCCTGAGCGTCACCGACACTGGCGAAGGTCTGACCAGCGCCCAACAAAAGTCGTTATTCAAAGCATTCAGCCAGGTAGATAACTCGCTCTCACGCCAACCCGGCGGCACCGGCCTGGGGCTGGTCATTACCAAACGCCTGGTTGAGCAAATGCATGGCGATATCGGACTCAACAGCGCCGTTAATGAAGGCTCCGAGTTCTGGCTGACCATTCGCCTGAAAAAGTCCAGCCAAGCCAGTGACGATCTGCCTATCCAGCCATTGAAAGGTATCAGGGTGGCACTCTGCGAGCCTCAGCAACTAAGCCGGCAGGCGCTGGTTCATTGCCTGCAGGATCTGGGGCTGGAGATTAACCAGTATCCAGATCTAAGTGCATTGGAAAGCGCACTGGACATGCCCGACGGTGAGGATATTCGCCTCGTTTTACTGGGCAGCCCGGCGCTCGACACATCTATGTCGGCCATGTTGGCCTGCATGCGCGACTGGGCTGACAGTGGACGCTGCCAAAGCATTCTGATGACCAATACGACGGAGCACACCCAGCAACTCGATAGCCTGCCCGGTGCGCACTGCGCCGTGTTATCCAAGCCGCTGTGCACGCGCAAACTATTTCGCGCAGCGACTCAGTTATTGCAACCACGCAGTCTGCTGGCCACACAACAGCTAAGCCAGCAAACAGAGAGGCGCGAGAACCCAGGTTCGGTTAGCGTACTGTGCGTGGATGACAACGAAGCTAATCTTAAGCTGGTGGAAACCTTTTTGTCAGAAATGGGCACCCGAGTGCTAAGCGTCGGCAGTGGCGAAGAGGCATTAGAGGTGTTGCATGAGCAACGCTTCGACCTGATTTTCATGGACGTGCAAATGCCCGGCATGGATGGCCGCCAGACCACTGAGGAAATTCGCTTGCGTGAGGAGCTAAGCGACCAGCACCCGGCGCCGATTATCGCGCTCACCGCGCACGCGCTGGCAGACGAACGTCGGCGCCTGCTCAAATGCGGCATGAATGACTACCTGTGCAAGCCAATCAGCCCCGAGCAACTGCGCGAATGTATTGAGAAGTGGACCGGGCAGCAACTGCTTACCCCGCCGCCACAAGCAGCCCAACCTGAGGTTCTATCCAAGCCGAGCCCGCTGGTGGTAGACCCTGCGGAGGGCCTGCGCCTAGCTGCGGGCAAAGCCGACCTGGCTAGTGACATGCTGGAGATGTTGCTGGCTGGCCTCCCTGGTGAGCGCACACGTATCGCTCAGGCTATGACAAACGGTGACCAGGAGGCCTTGCTGGAAACCGTGCACAAACTGCACGGCGCCACGCGATACTGTGGCGTTCCGGAACTGCGTCAAGCCTGTCTGCGTGCCGAGACCAGACTGAAAGAAGGCGGGGCTGCAGAGGCGGAGATCACCCTGATGATGCAAGCCATGGAGCGGTTGCTGGAAATAACCTCAGTCGAGTGACCATACGGCAAAGGCCAGCGCCTGCTCACGCTCATCGCTCAACGACAGCAACATGCGGCCGCCTCCGCCCAGCTCCAGACGCTCTGCCGCAACACCACTCAGCTGCACCAAGGGCGCGCCAGCCGGATCGTTATCAATTTGCATATGCTGCCATGACAGTCCGCCAGCCAGCCCAGTGCCCAGCGCCTTGAGGATCGCCTCTTTAGCGGCAAAACGCTTGGCCAAGAAACGGGCTGGCTGGCGATGCGCGGCAAACCGTTGAAACTCCGTCGCCGTCAATATACGCCTGGCGAAGCGTTCACCCTGACGCCCCAGCACGGCTTCAATGCGCGACACCAGTACCAGATCAGTGCCAATAGCGCGAATCATGGCCGCGCAGCAGCGTCGAGAATCAGCGAGCGCATATCCTTCACCGCGCTGGCAAGACCGGAAAATAGCGCGCGCGCGATAATAGCGTGACCAATGTTCAGCTCGTTGATACCCGCTATGGCCGCGATTGGCTCGACATTATGGTAATGCAACCCATGGCCTGCATTGACCACCAGCCCCAGCTTGCGTGCATAAGTTACGGCAGTCTGAATACGCTTGAGTGCGTCGCGCTGCTCGGCACCTTCGGTATCAGCATAATGCCCTGTGTGTAATTCAATCACCGGCGCCCCGACGCGTTTCGCAGCCTCAATCTGACGCGCGTCCGGATCAATAAACAGAGACACTTCTGAGCCTGCGGCCGACAGACGCTCTACTGCCGACTGCACACGAGCCTCATTGCCACAGACATCCAACCCGCCCTCGGTGGTCAGCTCTTCGCGCCGCTCGGGCACAAGGCAAACATGGGCCGGCTTGAGCTTTTCCGCAAAAGCGATCATTTCGTCGGTGACTGCCATCTCAAAGTTCATCCGCGTTTGCAGCACCTCTGCCAACAGCAGAACGTCACGTTCCTGAATGTGCCTGCGATCCTCGCGTAGGTGCACCGTAATCCCATCCGCACCGGCCTGCTCCGCTTCAATGGCTGCCTGGACCGGGTCCGGGTACCGCGTACCGCGAGCCTCGCGCAAGGTGGCAACATGATCGATATTAACTCCAAGCAACACACGACTAATCTCACTCATGCTGAACATCTCCTGTCATTACTAACGACCGTAAGTCGCCGCGATAAAAAGCTCAAGACTTGGTGTCACGCCCCACGGAAAACAGCTGGCGACTCATCAGCGGCCGATCGCCCAAGTGCACCGCGAGCGCTTTGCGCATTAACCTCTTAGCCGTATGCAGCGCCGCCGGATGCTGCCAGTCACTGACTGCCATCGCCAACAGCCCTGCGCCGGGGAGCAACCCAGGCTGCTCGTGGTCAACTCGCAGCAGTCCCTGCTCAGCATCCCACAGGTAAAGCGCGGAAGGTAACAGCGGTTGATCCTGCGCGTCGTGCAACAAACTGAAACCGTAGCCCATCAGGTCAAGCAGTTGCCACTCGAATTCACGCAAAACGGGCTCTACCGAGCGCTCTCCGACCAGTTGTTCCAGTGCAGTTTGATAGGCGGAAAAGAGTAATGTCTGCGGATCGCCGAAAGACAGCAAACGGACCAATAACTCATTGAGATAGAGCCCGCTGAAAAGTGCTTCCCCCTGCAGGCGAACATGGCTACCGGCAACCTCGGCCTGCTTTAGGGTTTTGAGTTCGCCGCGGCCATAGAGCGCCACCAACAGCGGGGTGAAAGCTTGCGGGCGTATACCCTTGCCGCGTCGCGCCCCCCGCCAGACAACACGCTGCAATCCACCATGCAGCGTCAGCAGATCCACCAGCGCACTGCTGTCGCGGTAGGGTCGGCTATGCAGCACGTAGGCCGGCTGCAGATCGAGGATCATGGCGAGGACGCCGAATCAGTCGTCGAAACGATAGCCCAGCGAACTCAACGCGCGTTCGTCGTCCGACCAGCCTCGGCGCACTTTAACCCACAAGTGCAACATAACCTTGCTGCCGAACAGCTTTTGCATATCGAGCCGGGACTCTTGACCAATTTTCTTCAGACGGTCGCCACCGTCACCAATAATGATCTTCTTCTGACCATCGCGCTCAACCAGAATCAAGGCATGAATATGCAAAATCTTGCCCTCCTGTTTGAACTGCTCAATTTCGACGGCAACCTGATAAGGGATCTCAGCGCCCAGCTGACGCATGACTTTCTCGCGCACCAGCTCTGCAGCCAGGAAACGGGAGCTGCGGTCAGTAAGCTGATCTTCCGGGTAGAAGTGTTCACTCTCGGGCAAACGCTCGGCGATCAGTTGCTCCAGTAGCTCGATATTACGACCATGCAAGGCCGACACCGGCACCACCTCAGCATTGGGTAGTTGCGCAGTCAGCCACTCCAGGTGCGGCAAGACCTCGCTTTTGTCATCCATTCGATCAACCTTGTTGACCACCAGGATAATCGGGCAAGTAACGTACTGCACTCGATCAAAGACCATCTGGTCCTCGTCCGTCCAGCGGGTACGATCCACGACAAAGAGCACAACATCGACATCACGCAACGCCTGACTGGCGCTCTTGTTCATGAAGCGGTTGAGCGCCTTCTCGTTTTCCTTATGTAGACCCGGTGTGTCTACATAAATAGCCTGAATGGCCCCTTCAGTCTTGATACCCAGCATGGTGTGCCGCGTGGTTTGCGGCTTACGCGAGGTAATTGCCAACTTCTGGCCAAGAATATGATTCAGCAAGGTCGACTTGCCAACGTTGGGACGCCCGACAATGGCAACATAACCACAACGGCTGACAGCTTCAGTCATCTGCTTTCTCCACACCCAGGGCAATAAGGGCCAACTGAGCCGCTTTCTGCTCAGCCAGTCTACGACTATTACCTTCACCGAACGTAGGCTGCGCCAGCAGATCAACCTGGCAGTCCACTTTGAAGGTACGGCAGTGGGCTTCACCACTACTCTCAATCACCTCATAACGAGGCAGTTCGCTCTGCCGCGACTGCAGAAACTCCTGCAGTCGGGTTTTCGGATCCTTGTTATTGTCGACCAGCGTCAAGGTCGAAATATGACCAACCAGCCAATCCAGCACGCGCTCGCGAGCCGCCTCCATCCCGCTATCAAGATAGATGGCGCCAATAATGGCTTCAGTCGCATCAGCAAGAATGGATTCGCGGCGGAAACCGCCGCTTTTAAGCTCGCCAGAGCCCAGGCGAAGATACTCGCCCAACTCAAAGCCCTTGGCCAGTTCAGCCAGGGTCACACCCTTGACCAAACGTGCACGCAGCCGTGAGAGCTGACCTTCGCGTGCCTGCGGAAAGTGTTGAAAGAGCATTTCGGCGGCGACAAAGTTAAGAATCGAGTCGCCCAAAAACTCCAGCCGTTCATTGTTTCGGCCACCGAGACTACGGTGAGTCAAGGCCAGCACCAAGAGGTCCTGATCCTTGAACTGATAGCCTATCCTGCGTTCCAGTCGGTCTAGCTGATTGCTCACTTTAAAGGTCTGATAATATGAGTTTCGTCAAAATGAACCAGTAGGTCCACTGTGTCGAGCAATGGCGCGCGTTGCTCGTATTTGATCACCACCGTGTAGGCATCATTGCCACTGGCAGTAACCTTGATTGCTTCCTTCGCATCGATATCGCGAATACTGTTGATCTGCAGCCCCTTGCTGATGTGGGAGTTCAAATCACGCATTGAACGAATCTTGAGGCTAGGGTCCTCGTTAACCGAAGTCACGATATTGCGCAGGGCAAAATGGTCCATGTAAATAGGAACCAGCTTCATCGCAATGACCATCGCAAATACCAGCAGCGCAATAACCGCCAACCAGCCAAAAAACGATGCCCCTTTCTGAGAGTGGCGCATGATAACCTCGCACGTCCGTTGTTGATGTTATGTTGACAACTGCCACACGCCCTTTAGTGAATCAGGGCCACGCTGGAAAAACTCGGCAGATTGCTCAGTTTGGGTTCGGGCCAGTGCATCCAGACGGCAAAAGCCTTGCCCACAATATAGTTGTCCGGAACCATTCCCCACAACTCCTTGGGCATATCGTCGGCATGCCAATAACGGCTGTCATTGGAATTGTCGCGGTTGTCGCCCATCATAAAGTAGTGCCCCTCAGGTACTACCCACTCTTTTTCGGGCGGCGTTTGTGACAGTTCCTTCTGGCGAATAAGGTGACTCACCTCACCCAGCTGTTCACGATATATAGCTGCATTCGCAAAGGCCTGCAAAGGATGTCCCGCCGGTACTTCATCATCATGGGTTATTTCGACTAGCTCGTGCTCGACCTTTTTACCGTTCACGTAAAGCTGCTTGTCAGCGTAACGAATGTGATCGCCAGGCAGACCTACCACCCGCTTGATGTAGTTAGTGGCCGGATCGTTAGGATAGCGGAATACCATGACATCGCCGCGCTGGGGGTCACCTATCGGGATCACCTTGACGTCAGCGACCGGTAAGCGGATGCCATAGGCAAACTTGTTCACCAGAATAAAGTCACCCACTGCGAGGGTAGGCTTCATTGACCCGGACGGAATCTGAAACGGCTCAACCAAAAAAGAGCGCAGGATTAGCACCACCGCCAGGACTGGAAAAAACGACTTGCCATACTCGACCAGCAGCGGCTCTTTATCCAATCGCTCGATAGTCTGCGGGTCCGCCACGTCGACTTCAGCTTCATAGCGGGCCACCGCGCGGCGGCGGCGAGGAGCAAGAAACAGGAAGTCGATCAGCGCGAGAAAACCGCTGATGGCAACGGCCAGCACCAACACCAGCGGGAAATTGATGTGCATCATTATGTGCGCGTCTCGTTCCTAGTTATCTACTTTGAGGACCGCAAGGAAGGCATCCTGCGGAATTTCTACACTACCCACCTGCTTCATGCGTTTCTTACCGGCCTTCTGCTTCTCAAGCAGTTTCTTCTTACGGCTGGCATCACCACCATAACATTTGGCAAGTACGTTTTTGCGCAACGCCTTGACCGTTGAACGCGCAACAATCTGCCCGCCCATGGCCGCCTGAATAGCTACATCAAACATCTGGCGAGGTATCAGTTCGCGCATTTTCTCAACCAGCTGGCGTCCTTTGAAGGCCGCCGCGTCGCGATGCACAATCAACGCCAGAGCATCGACCTTCTCACCATTGATCATCACATCAAGACGTACCAGCTTGGCAGCCTGGAAACGGTCAAAACTGTAATCCAGCGAAGCATAGCCGCGACTAACCGACTTGAGCCGATCAAAGAAGTCCAGCACCACTTCGTTCATCGGCAGGTCGTAAATTACCTGAACCTGGGTGCCGAGAAAAATCATGTCATGCTGCACACCGCGCTTGTCGATGCACAGGGTAATCACGCTGCCCAAATGATCCTGCGGCACCAGAATATTGGCGCGCACAATAGGCTCACGCATTTCCTCGATCATCGAAGGATCAGGAAGATGAGACGGGTTATCGACGTAGATCAGTTCACCGTCCTTTTTGACCACCTCAAAGACTACCGTAGGCGCCGTGGTGATCAGATCGAGATCATACTCGCGCTCCAGGCGCTCCTGAATGATCTCCATGTGCAACATGCCCAGAAAGCCGATACGGAAACCAAAACCCAGGGCTTCCGAACTTTCCGGTTCAAATTGCAGCGCCGCATCATTCAACGTGAGCTTCTGCAGTGCTTCGCGGAAATCTTCAAAATCGTCAGAGCTGACCGGGAACAAACCTGCATACACCTGTGGCTTGACCCGCTGAAAGCCGGGCAACATATCAACGTCCGGCGTCGCAGCCAGTGTCAGCGTATCGCCCACCGGCGCACCATGAATATCTTTGATACCGGCGATGATAAAGCCAACTTCACCGGCTTTAAGATCTGCCGTTTCAGAATGCTTGGGGTTAAATACGCCGACGCTGTCAACCTGATGCTGTTTGCCGGTAGATTTGACCAGAACCTTGTCGCCTTTCTTGATACGGCCGTGTTTGACTCGAACCAGAGATACGACGCCAAGGTAGTTATCAAACCAGGAGTCGATAATCAGCGCTTGCAGGGGTGCATCAATATTCCCCTCAGGGGCCGGAATAGTCTTGATCAGTGCTTCCAGCACCTCCTCTACTCCGATCCCGCTTTTGGCGCTGCACGCCACGGCGTCGGTAGCATCAATACCGATCACACTTTCAATCTCAGCCTTCACCCGTTCAGGTTCAGCCTGCGGCAAGTCGATCTTGTTGAGGACCGGCATCACCTCCAGACCCTGCTCAATCGCCGTATAGCAGTTGGCTACTGACTGCGCCTCAACCCCTTGCGCGGCGTCAACCACCAACAGCGCGCCCTCACAGGCGGCAAGGGACCGGCTAACTTCGTAATGAAAGTCGACATGACCAGGCGTATCAATAAAATTCAGCTGGTAGGTTTTCCCATCCTTGGCGGTGTAGTACAGCGTCACGCTGTGCGCCTTGATGGTAATGCCGCGCTCACGCTCCAGATCCATGGAGTCCAGCACCTGGGCTGCCATCTCCCGCTCGGTCAATCCGCCGCAGATCTGGATAAACCGATCCGCCAGAGTAGATTTGCCGTGGTCAATGTGGGCAATAATGGAGAAATTACGTATTAAGCTCAGGTCACTCACAGCGCGGATCATCCAGACGTAGTTGCCAGACATGGCGATGAAAGGGAGAAAATCCCTTGAAAACAGCCGGCGAGTGTACCTGATTACAAAGGACGGTGCTATCGCAGCGCTAGCCGCTGAAGGACGCGCGAAGCGCCTTTCAGCGGAAACTGCAGGGCCCGAGTTACTCAGGCAAGCGGAAGGTAATGTAACTGGCACGACCCTGGCGGATCACGCGCATGGAGACAGAGCGATTGCTTGGCAGGTCCTTGGCAATCTCTTCAAAATTGGCAACCGAGTCGACCGCCTGGTTATCCAGGTTGGTGATAATGTCACCCGCACGCAGGCCTACCATAGCGCCCGGCCCTTGGGTTACTTCACGCACCACGACGCCAGCATGAATATCCAGATTCTTCTTCTGCTCGTCGCTCAGCTCGGCAACACTAACCCCTAAGCGATTGTCAGCCTTGGAAGGCGCTGCCGAGTCTGAATCACCCAGCGCAGCGACACTGTCATCCTCAGGCAGGCTGCCGATTTCCATCGTCAGCGTTTTGCGCGATTTATCACGCATAACCACCATGCTCGCCTCGGTGCCTGGACGTACGCGCCCAACGGCGTGTGGCAAATCGGCTGAACGGCTAATTTCTGCGCCGTTGAACGACATGATAACGTCACCCACCTTCAAGCCGCCTTCGTCCGCCGGGCCACCCGGCATAATCTGGGCAACCAGAGCACCGGCGGGCTTGGGCAGATCAAAAGACTCAGCCAGATCTTTGTTAACTTCCTGAATCACAACACCCAACCAGCCTCGCTGCACGCTGCCGCTGGCTTTTAACTGCTCCACTACATCCATCGCTACGTCCATGGGGATCGCGAAAGAGAGCCCCATGAAGCCGCCAGAACGAGTAAAGATCTGCGAGTTAATGCCAACCACTTCGCCATCCAGATTGAATAGCGGGCCGCCGGAATTACCTGGGTTGATCGCTACATCTGTCTGAATGAAAGGAACATAGTTTTCATTTGGCAGACTGCGCCCTTTGGCGCTGACGATGCCTTGCGTCACCGAGTAATCAAAGCCAAAGGGGGAGCCTATAGCCAAGACCCACTCACCGGGCTTGAGATCGGCAGATTTACCAATCTTTACGACGGGCAAATCATCACCTGCGTCTATTTTCAGCAGAGCGAGATCTGAACGAGGATCAGCACCTACCAGGGTAGCTTCCATTTCCCGACGATCGGAGAGGCGTACATAAATTTCATCCGCATCTGCAACCACATGGTTGTTGGTAAGAACGTAGCCGTCTTTGGAAATAATAAAACCGGAGCCCAGCGATTGGGGCGCCTGGTGTTCACGAGGGGCCGGCGACTGCGGAAAGCTGCGCTCAAAAAACTCACGGAACATCGGCGGCATGCCTTCCAGATCCGGCATACCCTGCATACCAGCGGTCGGCACAGCCGAGGGCTTTTGCTTGGTACTAATATTGACGATAGCGGGAGATGCATCTTCTACCAACTCGGTAAAATCAGGCAGATCCGCCGCCAGTACAAGAGATTGCCAACCCAGCAGGGCAGCGCCTGCCGTTGCTACTACCCAACGTCGTAATGACAACATATGCGTGTTTTCTCCTATTGATAGAACGAGAGAAGCTGAAGCGTAACTAGCATCCTAGCGTGCTGACTCCGATACCATAGAGTATCCAAGCGCGGCGGCGATCACCTGTGGCTGCAACTGCGGATCTGACCGCACCATGCGGTCATGCCAGCGAACCAAAACAAAACCAAAAGCCAGACCCACGGCAGAAGATAGAATCATTTGTGGCTCAGACCAGCTTAGCGCTTGCGCTAACAGCGCAGCAGCAAACAAGCAGACAAGCGGAACCAGATATACCCAGATAGCGCTTTTTACTAGCGCATCTTCGGGGACGCCAATCATCACTTCATCCCCAACCTGCCACTCGCGGTCGGTCAGCGCGCGAACAAAGCCTTGAGAAGAGCCCGAACCCAGTTTCTGCAGCAACGCCTGACCACATCCTGCCTTCGCTTGGCAGCTGCCGCAGGTACTAGAGCGGATAGTTGCAACCCAGACAGCCCCGGGCTCCGTGCTTAGAACCCGACCGCGCTCCTCGATCACTGCTGCGCTTCCACAGACTGATCAAAAGAGGCAGCGATACGCTCGGCCGCAGCTGGCGGAATCTCACCAACCACTGTCGCCAGAAAAACCCCATTATTCAGGCTCAGCTTGCGACTAACCGCCACGGTAGGCCCGAGCTGAGCGCGCAAATCATCAGCCAACCCTTCTTCGCCCAACGGCTCAACAAAAACCGTAAACCGGGCCATACCGTCGGTATATACACGACTGGAGACCGGGCTCTCATCTACGGAGTAAGCCCGAACATCCTCTTCGCCACCACTAAACCCAGGCGGCAACCAGCTGGGTTCTATGCTTTCGGCCTTGCTGGCATCGTCTTTCAGGGTAACACCCACCTGCAGACAACCGGCGCCGGGCGCAAGCTCCGCGTCAGCAACGTCAGTCACAGCAATATTGGTAAACTGGAAACGCTCAAGCAGGGTGCTGCGCTCATTGATCAATAGCGACTTAAGCAATAAGCCTGTTTCATTATCCAGATACAGCTCGTAGGCGTAACGGTAATTATCCCGGGGCTTCACTGCCAGTACAGTGGCAGGTCGGTCGGCAACGCGAGTGGTACCTAACGTTTCGAGCGAATACCACTGCTCCAACCGTTCTGGGCTCATTGCTGGCTGGGCAGCAGGATCCCAGACCGGGCCTGCAGAATAGGAACTGGCACACTGTACATCGCCGTTGCGACGAACCCATTCATACGGCTCGCCATCGGCTTGCAATAGTCGCTCAGTGACCACCTTGCTATCCGCTTGATGCCAAACTTGATGGGTGGAAAAACTGCCAGAGCGCTCGTAGACGAACGCTCCTTTGTAGCTTACCTGTTCTGTTGCCTGCGCCATGCGCTGCAACAGATCTGCTGCGTCATTCGCCAGCACCGCAGGCGAGACAAAAAGGGCCGCCACACAGCAGCAGCCCAAACTACGCTTGGATATCACCACTATCGTCCTTCTATACTGGCCGCACGTGCGTAGGGAACCAGCTGAGGCGAAGACGATTGAGCGCTGTTCTCAGCATGCTCGCGCAGATAACGGCCAATACGCTGCTCATGCCACGCTGAAGGCGCCTTGGCAGCAGCAAGCGGCTCAGCACCTACACCCGGCTGCTGCGAGTAGCCTGCCAATACCGCACCTGAACGGGTAGACATTCCACCCGCAGCCGCAAAGCTGGGCACTTCAACCGTATTCTCGACTGCCAGCGTAGGCTGTGCAGGCACATCGCCCTGGTTAACCATGCGAACGCCTACCAATACAGCCATAGTCACCGACGCAGCGACAGCCACCCGAGACATATTGCGCCACAAACCAGACTTGAGCGGCGCCGCCGATTCAGCAGCGACCTGCAACTGCGGCTCATCGCGCAACGCAGCGGCAATGCCGGCCGAAAGGTCAACCGACCCTTGCCAATGCTCTTTATGCAACACCGAGCGCGCTATTTGATAACGCTCCCAAGTACCGCGCACCGTGGGATCCTGTTCGGCGGCCTGGAGAACACGCCGCACTTCCAGTTCGTCAGCCTCGTTATCCATGAGTGCGGAAAGAGACTCCTGCAAGACTTCGTTTCTCATCGCTGTACCTCTGCTAATGGCCCCAAAGGGCTCTCTGCGTTGCGCAACCGAATACCCATCATGCTTCCAGCAGGGGCTTCAGCGCTTTATCTATTGCCTCTCGCGCCCTGAAAATACGCGACCTTACGGTACCAACAGGGCAGTCCATTACATTGGCAATGTCTTCGTAACTCAAACCTTCGAACTCACGCAAGGTCAGAGCTGTTCTCAAATCGTCCGGCAATTGTTGGAGCGTGCGATTGACAACTTGTTCAATCTCATCGCGCAACATTTCGCGTTCTGGCGAATGATTGTCCTTGAGGATGCTGTCTCCCTCGTAGAACTCTGCTTCATCCGCCGCAATATCAGAATCAGGTGGTCGGCGATTACGCGCAACCAGGTAATTTTTGGCCGTATTGATCGCAATACGGTACAGCCAGGTATAAAACGCACTGTCGCCGCGGAAGTTGGCCAGTGCCCGGTAAGCCTTGATAAAGGCTTCCTGGGTCACGTCCTGCGCTTCGTGATTATCATGTACAAAGCGCGTAACCAAGGCCAAAATCTTGTGCTGATACTTCAACACCAACAGATCAAAAGCTCGCTTATCACCTTTCTGAACACGTTCGACCAACTGCTGGTCGCTCTGCTCAGTCATATCGCTGCTCCTGCATGCCGCAGGCCTGCCAGTCGACGTTGTTATGGTAGACCCAAGATGTAACCAAAAGTTCTCCCCTCACTCAGGTACGGAATTTAAGAGCCAGCGTATTGCAGAAAGTTCCGCACATAGCATGCAAATAGCCATCATTGGCGACCACCTTAACGGTGTAACGCGATAACACCCCGCGACAGGCAGTATTGTGAGACAGACAGCTTCTATATACTAGATCGCCGTGACAAGCATTCCACGCCACCCGACGGCAAGACGAGATATTATGACGCAGCAACAGGAATATGACGTACTAGTGATTGGCAGCGGCGCGGCCGGGCTCACACTTGCCCTGCATCTGGCTGGTGATTTGCGGGTGGCAGTGCTGAGCAAAGGACAACTGTCCGAAGGCTCGACCTTCTGGGCTCAAGGGGGCGTTGCCGCTGTCCTTGACGATAGCGACACCGTCGACGCCCATGTACAGGACACCCTGATTGCGGGCGGCGGACTTTGCCATGAAGATGCGGTACGACAGATCGTGGGTGATAGCCGCGACGCTATCGGCTGGCTGGTCGAGCAAGGCGTGCCGTTCACCCGCGAGCGGCGTGAGGATGGCAGCGAAACCGATGACTTTCATCTGACTCGAGAAGGTGGCCATAGTCACAGGCGCATCATTCATGCCGCTGATGCGACTGGCGCGGCCATTTTCAACACGCTGCTCAAGCGCGCCGAAGCCCACAGCAATATTGAGCTGCTGGATAACCGGGTTGCCGTCGACCTGATTACCAGCCAGAAACTGGGCCGTCCCGGCAAGCGCTGCCTCGGCGCCTACATCCTTAATCGATCAAATGGGCATGTGGAAACCGTCGCAGCACGCTTTACCGTATTGGCCACAGGCGGCGCAAGCAAGGTCTACCTCTATACCAGCAATCCGGATAGCGCCTCCGGCGACGGGATTGCAATGGCCTGGCGAGCCGGCTGCAGAGTCGCCAACATGGAGTTTAACCAGTTCCACCCAACGTGCCTTTATCACCCCAAGGCCAAGAGCTTTTTGGTGACTGAAGCGCTGCGTGGCGAGGGCGCATTGCTCAAACTCCCCAACGGAGAGCGTTTTATGCCGCGCTTTGACGAGCGCGCCGAGCTGGCCCCTCGAGACATAGTCGCACGCGCGATCGATCATGAGATGAAGCGGCTTGGGCTGGATTGCGTCTACCTGGACATCACCCATAAACCGGCAGACTTTATTCGCAGTCACTTTCCGACCGTGCATGAACGCTGCCTCGCCTTTGGCATAGACATTACCAAAGAGCCCATTCCAGTTGTCCCTGCGGCACACTATACCTGTGGCGGGGTGATGGTCGAGGCAAGCGGTCGCACTGATGTGGAGCAGCTTTATGCCATCGGTGAAACCAGTTTCACCGGACTGCACGGCGCCAATCGCATGGCCAGCAACTCGTTACTGGAATGTATTGTTTATGGCCGCTCCGCCAGCCAGGACATCTTGAGTCAGATCGATCAGGTAAGCATGCCGCGCGACCTGCCTCACTGGGACGAAAGTCAGGTCACGGATTCGGACGAAGACGTCATCATTTCCCACAACTGGGACGAACTACGGCGTTTCATGTGGGATTATGTCGGTATTGTGCGCACGTCGAAGCGCTTGCAGCGCGCCAAACACCGGGTCGATATGCTGCGTGGCGAAATTCACGAGTTCTACAGCAACTACCGGGTTAGTCGTGACCTGCTGGAGCTGCGCAACCTGGCTCAGGTTGCCGATCTGATTATCAGCTCGGCGATGCAGCGCCGGGAAAGCCGCGGACTGCATTACACGCTGGACTACCCCGCTCAACTGGACGAAGCCGTCGACACTATTCTGCAGCCGCCCAGCGCTGCCGACTGAAGCGCAGACGTAAGCGCAAACGACGCAGACTCTCTTCCGAGGCCGCGTCACTCGCCAGTATCACTGAAACAGCACGCCAGCGACCCTGCTCGCGCAAACGAACCACTGTCAGCATAGCGCTGACGTAGGTATCGGCGAGCAGCTTGGCTGCAGCTTCTGAGCCATCACGGCGCAACACATGCCAACCCTCGCCGTCGAATCTCAGCCCGGTAACGGAATGTGGATGCCTAAGGCTGACCTGGCGTGGCCAGATCCAGCAGCCATAGCCGCAAACAAGCAAAATGCAGAGCAGGCTCGGCAGCAAGCTAAGCGCACTCTGGAATACTGCAAGGCAGGCCAGAAGGCTGCCGCAGAGCAGTAGCAGCGCTAGCCAGCGCGAAGGCTGGCGGTGCATAACGAGATAATCAGTCTGGCTGTACACGGTCCAATATCATCCTCACAATGCGTTTCAGATCCGGATCTTCAGGCTCGCTGCGCTGCATAAACCAGCCAAACATGTCCTGGTCCTCCGACTCGAGCAACATCCGATAACGATCCTTGTCAGCGTCCTCCAGCGATGGATAGGCTTCCTCCAGAAAGGGGATCAACAGCACATCCAGCTCCAGCATGCCGCGACGGCTGTGCCAGTACAAACGCTTCACTTCTATATCGGCCGACATCGGCAACTCCACACTAAGGATTGAACTAGAGTACATCACCACCATTATAACGATAGGCATGCCTGACAAATACCCAGCATAGCCCCTATGATGTAACACTCACCGCCAAGGGAACAATCATCGGTATGACTGCACTCTCTAATACAGCGATCGAGTTGAGCAATCGCTTTGACACTACCTCTTCCGGTGACTCCGGAACCAGCCTGTGCTGGCTAACCCATGAAGGCGTAATCGCCGTCGACGGCCCTGATGCAGAGCGCTTTCTGCAAGGTCAGCTGACCTGTGACGTAGCGCACCTTGGCGCAAAGCAGAGCACGCTGGGCGCACGCTGCAACCCCAAGGGTCGCATGCAGTCCAGCTTCCGCTTGCACCGCAGCGAGACAGGCTTCCTGTTAAGCATGGCACAGGAGCTGGTCACGCCACAGGTAACCGAGCTCAGTAAATACGCGGCCTTCTTCAAGACCTCTTTAAGCGACCAGTCCGATCAATGGATCAGGCTGGGGCTGTGGGGAGAGCATACAGATAAAGCACTTGCTGCAGCGGACCTTGAACGACCAGCTGGCCCTGGACAGGTAACCACAACACTCGACGCCCGAGTGCTGAGCCTGCCTGATGGCGCCTATGAAGTCTGGTTGACGGCGGGACGAGCACTAGAAGCTACCGATCAGTTGTTGCAACACAGCAGTGCAGACAACCTGAACAACTGGCTATTGCGGCAAATTCAGGCAGGCCTGGGCCAAGTGACAGGACCAACGCTGGAGCTATTCATTCCGCAAATGCTCAACCTGCAACAACTGGGTGGTGTCAGCTTCAAAAAAGGCTGCTACACCGGCCAGGAAATCGTCGCGCGCATGCAGTACCTGGGTAAGCTGAAGCGCCGCATGTACCGCTTGCTGCTCGCTGGCGAGGCGTGCCCTGACGCGGGCACCCCCATTATCGACCGAGATAGCGGTAAAACGGTTGGCGAGGTGGTTATCGCCGCCAGAGGTCGGAAGCTGGTAGAAATGCTGGCCGTGTTGCAGAAGGATGCGGCACAATTGGCTACATTAAGCGCAGGCAATGCACAGGGGCCACTGATAACTCTTGCCGACCTGCCGTACGAATCTGATCTGACTGCCAGCGACGAGGCTGTGCAGTAGCAATCAAATAAAGGATTACCCATGACAGATATGGCCCAACGCGTAAAAGAAGAGCTGATCCAGGCGATCGAAAAAGACCAACTGGTGCTTCCGACACTGCCCGAAGTAGCCCTGCGCGTTCGCGAAGCAGCAGAAGACCCTGATGTCAGCATCCCCTTTCTGGTCAAGGAGATCAGCAACGATGCCGCGCTCAGCGCCCGCTTGATCAAAGTCGTCAACAGCCCTCTATTACGCAGCCGGCAGGAAATCACCGACCTGTCGATGGCCGTCAACCGCATGGGCATTACTTACACTGCAAACCTGGCGATCGGCCTGGCGATGTCACAGATGTTTCAGGCCACCTCCGACGTTATTGACCGCAAGATGCGTGAAGTCTGGACCCGCAGTACCGAAGTGGCCGGTATCAGCCACGTACTATGCAAGCACTACACTCGCCTCAAGCCTGACCAGGCAACCTTGGGCGGCCTGGTGCACCAGATCGGCGTACTGCCGATCCTTGCCTATGCCGAAGAAAACAGCCAGCTTCTGCGCGATTCCATCAGCCTGAATCTGGTTATTGAAGAGATTCATCCAATCCTTGGCGACCGCATTCTGAAGGCGTGGGACTTTCCGCAACCACTGCGCCACGTGCCGACTGAACACCTGGACTTCGACCGCAACTCCAGCGCGGTCGACTACGCTGATATCGTGCAAGTCGCAGTACTGCAGTCTCTCGCCGGAAGCACGCACCCTTACGCCCAGCTCGACTGGAGTACTATCAGCTCCTTTGCCAAGCTCGGCCTCAACCCCAGTGAAGAGCAGGAAGACGAAGACCTATCCGCTGAAATGGAAGCAGCCATGCAGCTGCTCGCCTGATAACGAGCTGATAGATCCATTATCTGCCCGCCCCCCCCCTGCGGCGGGCAGTTGCCCAGAAGTGCGGCAACGCCTCCCTGATCCCCCCATGATATTCAAGGCACCTTGCGATCAAGCAACAGCGGTGTCTTCTTACTTAACAAAGGTTTGACCAAGAAGCCTACTCAGCAGCAGGCAAACCCCAGTCGACGGGTGTGCGTCCTCGCTCTAGCAGATAATCGTTGGCAGCAGAAAAGTGGCCATTACCAATAAAGCCACGATGCGCCGATAGCGGGGAAGGATGGACCGAAGTTAGAACGCGGTGGCGCGTCTCATCAATCTGCTTTCCTTTGCGCTGAGCATAATTGCCCCAGAGCATGAACACACAGTCAGTGTGACTTTGGTTAATCACCTCGATGATCTTTGACGTGAATACTTCCCAGCCCCGGTTGGCATGAGATCCGGCATTGCCCTGCTCGACCGTCAACACCGAATTGAGCAGTAATACGCCCTGCTCCGCCCAGGATTGCAAACAGCCGTGACTCGGCATCGGTAAGTCAAAATCGCGCTGCAGCTCTTTCAATATGTTCTTGAGTGACGGCGGCTGACGGACACCCGGCGGAACCGAAAAACTCAAACCATGCGCTTGCCCGGGACCGTGATAAGGATCCTGACCAAGAATCACCACTTTAACTTGCTCCAGCGGCGTCGAGTTCAGCGCATTAAAGATCAAAGGTCCTGGCGGATAGATCTCCTTACCCGCCGCCTTCTCAGCCTGCAAAAAGGCCCTGAGGGACTGCATATAGGGCGCATCAAACTCGGCTTCCAGCGCCTGCAACCAGCCTGACTCCAGCTCAATACGCCGCTCAGCCATCACTACTTTGCCGCCGGCACTGTCTGCTCGATACAGCGCACCACGCGATCACGACTGTCCTTGAGCACACCAGAGAGACCGTTCATGTGGCTAGCGTGCAACACCAGGATACCGTCGACGCACTCAGCCTCATGCTTGGCCGGATTGCTGCGCAACTGCCCGGCATCCTCCGCGCCTACGGTGACCAGACGATAGTCTTCCAGCTCAAGCCCTTCTTCAGGCTTGGCAAAGTTCAGATAACCATAAAGGTGCAGTAACAACACGGTACACATGACGCTGGCCATTGCCGTCAGCATAAGCGGCAACTTGTTTATTTCACGGGACTCCGACATCTACAGCTCCAGTTAAAGAATATTGGCGTAGTCGGCTTCGACACGCTCCAAACTCAGGTTATTCAAGAACCCGGAAAAACACATCCAGGCGCTCAGTGCATTCAGATCAGCAAAGGGTGAAGGCAAGTAACGTGGAGGCACCACCAAGCCTTCCTCAACCAACTGGTTCAGGGTACGCATATCCTCCAGCGTGGTCTTGCCGCAAAATAGCAGCGGAATCTGCTGCAGCTTGCCTTTACGCACAGCCAGCTGAATGTAGTTGTAAGTGAGAATAAAGCCCTTGAGGTAAACCAGATCCTTGGTAAAGGGCAGACCGTTGCTGCTTGAGCCCCGGAATACGCGACTGGCATTGTTGTAGCCATCCTCACGCGAATAGCCCTCATCACGGTAGAACTGGAATACATCCATAAAATCGCCGCCAGTCTCGGCAATCTGAATCGCGCGGGTGCGGTCAGTCAACTTGCGCAAACGCGCAGGATAAGACGCGAACGTCAGCACCTCCATAAGAATCGCCAGGCCCTCCTGGGTAACCGTCGAAGACGGCGGGCCTTTAGCCAGGAAGGTACAAATTGGCTGATGCTGGCCATTCAAACTGGTCGCCACGTGCACCATACCCTCGTGCACAGCAAGAATGTTCAGGTCACGTTGGTTGAACTTGGCGTCACTGCGAATCTTGATATAGTCAGCCCCGGCGGCCGCGTCGGCAACAATGCCATCCGACTCGAATACCCGCACCGCCTGATCATCCGGGAAGGCGTCATTCATGCGCGCTTGCAGAATATCCACGGCTTCGGGAGCCGCAATTGTCTTGGGTTCACGGGCAATTTCCGTGCGAGCGATATTACTTAGCGACTCACTCAGCGCTATACCAAGGTCGGTCAGCGTCGGATCGCCGGCATGAAACGCATCGGAGGCAGCACCGTAAAGCTCCTGCGAGATCAGCCCGAAGTCAGCGCTGCCACGCGCCTCCAGCATACGAATCACCATGCGGTACTCACGACACATGCGACGCATGATCTGACCAACCGGATTGAAGGTGCCCAACTGGCGCGTTATGTCTCGCTCGATATCCTGAAACACCTGCCGCAACTCACCGGGGTTATACCCCAGGGGGCGCTGGGCATAATAATCGGGGGTGATATCAGGAATTGCCTTGCAGCGCTTCTGAAAAAAGCTATCACGGACGCTATCGTCCCATTTGATCGCATCCAACACGCGAATAGGCGCCTGCGCCTCGACAATGCGGTCCGATAAACTCCGAATCACCAGCTGATATTGCTCATTCTGTTTCACGGTAGCTCCCTTCGGTCGCAGCTGTAAGCTTCAAGCTGGAAGTGCGTTAGACAATTCTGAAGATCGCCTGATACCCCAGTAGAACAATCTTGGCGTCCGGCGACATGGCAATTCATTAACCAATGCCGCCTCTTGCTTCTAGCTTCCGGCTTGTAGCTGAAACGGCTTACGCCGTTTCTGGCCGCATGTGCGGGAACAGAATAACGTCCCGAATAGACGGCGCATCCGTCAGCAACATCACCAGACGATCAATACCAATACCCTCGCCCGCTGTTGGCGGCATCCCGAATTCCAGCGCACGGACGAAATCAGCATCGAAGTGCATGGCTTCGTCATCACCCGCATCCTTGTCCTTGACCTGCGCATGGAAACGCTCAGCCTGATCTTCAGCGTCGTTAAGCTCCGAATAAGCATTGGCGATCTCGCGACCACCGATGAACAGCTCGAAACGATCGGTCACGCTTGGATCATCATCGCTACGGCGCGCCAGCGGAGACACTTCAAACGGATAACGGGTGATAAAAGTAGGTTGCTCCAGCTTATGTTCAACCAGCTCCTCAAAAATCATGGTTTGCAGTTTGCCCAGCCCCTCGAAACCCTTAACGTCGGCACCGGCTTTCTTAGCGATGACGCGCGCACGGTCAAGGTCTTGCAGATCCGCGGCCGTGACTTCGGGGCTGTATTTGAGAATGGAATCGAATACCGAGAGACGTGCGAAGGGCTCGCCAAAATGGAACACCTTGCCCTGGTAGGGCACATCGGTACTGCCCAAAACCAGTTGAGCCAGTTCGCGGAACAGCTCTTCGGTAAGATCCATGTTGTCTTCGTAATCGGCGTAAGCCTGATAAAACTCCAACATGGTGAATTCCGGATTATGGCGCGTGGAAACACCCTCATTGCGGAAGTTACGGTTGATCTCGAACACGCGCTCAAAGCCGCCAACCACCAAACGCTTTAGGTAGAGCTCAGGCGCAATACGCAAAAACATCGGCAGATCCAGCGCATTATGATGCGTCTCAAACGGCTTGGCCGCGGCACCGCCTGGAATAGTCTGCAGCATAGGCGTTTCCACTTCGAGGAAGTTGCGCTCACTGAGAAACTTGCGGATATGCCCAATCACCCGAGAGCGGACCATAAAGGTGTTACGAGTGTCTTCGTTGACGATCAGGTCAACATAGCGCTGACGATAACGCTGCTCGGTATCCGTCAGGCCATGGTGCTTGTCGGGCAGCGGGCGCAAAGACTTGGTCAGCAGCTTGACCGCCGTCATATGCACATACAGATCACCCTTGCCGGAGCGCGCCAGGTTACCTTCTGCGGCGATGATGTCGCCCAGATCCCAATGTTTGATTTCTTCCAGCGTCTCAGCTGGCAAGCCTTTACGGTCAACGTAGACCTGCAGGCGGCCACTCATATCTTGCAGCACCATAAAGGCACCCCGATTGAGCATGATACGGCCAGCAATTTTGACCGGAATGGCCGTCTCAGCTAGCTCTTCCTTGCTCTTGTCGGCGTACTTTTTCTGCAGGTCGCCGCAATAGCTGTCAGGGCGGAAGTCGTTGGGGAAGACCGCGCCTTTTTCACGCGCGGCAGCCAGTTTGGCTTTACGCAGTGCAATGAGCTGGTTTTCTTCCTCGTGCTGAGCTTGCTGGTCTTGCTGCTGATCGGTCATGTCAATGGAATCCCGGAAAATCAAATCAATATAGATTGGCTGTAAGCAGTGAGCACTCGGCTGATTTCTGCGATTACAAACCCTGCTTCAGGCTGGCCTCGATAAACTCATCCAGATCGCCATCAAGCACTGCGTTGCAGTTGCTGTTCTCGATGCCGGTGCGCAAATCCTTGATCCGCGACTGGTCCAGCACATAAGAGCGAATCTGATGACCCCAGCCGATATCCGACTTGGTCTCTTCCAGTGCCTGTGCTGCTTCACTACGCTTCATCATTTCCAGCTCGTACAACTTGGCCCGCAACATCTTCATGGCGGTGTCCCTGTTGGCGTGCTGAGAGCGCTGGTTCTGGCAACTGACCACCGTATTGGTAGGTACGTGGGTTATACGCACGGCAGAATCAGTAGTGTTAACGTGCTGGCCACCAGCGCCGGAGGATCGGTAGGTATCAACCCGCAGGTCAGACGGGTTGATATCGATTTCGATATCATCATCGATTTCAGGGGCGGCAAACACCGCTGAAAACGAGGTATGTCGGCGATTACCCGAGTCGTACGGGCTCTTGCGGACCAAGCGATGCACACCGATTTCGGTGCGCAGCCAACCAAAGGCATATTCACCCTTGATATAAACGGTCGCACTCTTGATACCGGCTACCTCGCCCTCGGACAGCTCGACAATCTCGGTTTCAAAACCACGCTGATCGGCCCAGCGCAGGTACATGCGCAGCAGCATATTGGCCCAATCCTGCGCTTCAGTACCACCAGAGCCAGCCTGAATATCCAGATAGCAGTTGCTGGCATCCATCTCGCCGCTGAACATGCGTCGAAACTCCAGCTTCTCCAACGCTACCTGCAGCCGAGCCAGTTCCGCCACCACATCGTCTACGGCGCCCTGATCTTCCTCTTCCGCCGCCATTTCCAGCAATTCGGACGCGTCAGCCAGGCCGCTGCTCATCTGGTCCAGGGTTTCTACGATCTGCGCCAGTTGCGCACGCTCACGACCCAGATTCTGGGCGCGTTCAGGCTCATTCCAGACGCTGGGGTCTTCCAGTTCACGTTCAACTTCGATCAGGCGCTCATGCTTTTGATCGTAGTCAAAGATACCCCCGAATGGTTTCGGAGCGACTACGCAGATCTTTGATGGTGTTCAGAATCGGATTGATTTCCATATTGACTCATCCCGGCAGGAAAAAGCGGATATTGTAGCGGAAATCGGGTACCGAGTGCAGCGTCTAAGTGCGCTAGAAGAGACAGCCCCGGCTATCTCCTATAGCGCTTTGAGAGCAACAAACTCATAGTTTGAAGCGCGCGACCAGTTGATTTAAATCCACGGCCAAACGAGATAATTCGTGACTGGCAGAGCTTGTCTGCTCAGCTCCTGAGGCAGCCTGCATAGACAGATCACGGATATTCACCAGATTACGATCTACTTCTCGTGCTACCTGCGCCTGCTCTTCTGAAGCACTGGCGATGACCATATTGCGCTCATTGATGGAGCCTATGGCTAGCGTAATCCTGCCTAGCGCTTCGCCTGAGGCTTGAGCCAGCCCGAGCGTCGAATTCGCCTGCCCCATGCTTTTTTGCATAGCTGATACCGCACTGGCGGCACCTTTTTGCACAATCGAAATCATTCTTTCGATTTCTTCGGTGGACTGCTGTGTGCGATGCGCCAGCGCACGAACCTCGTCAGCGACAACGGCAAAACCCCGACCCTGCTCACCGGCCCTGGCCGCTTCAATTGCCGCATTTAGTGCCAATAAATTAGTCTGCTCGGCTACCGCGCGGATAACATCGAGCACCTGAGTAATATCTCGAATATCGTTAGCCAGTCCTTCCACACTCTCTGAGGTAGCGGTCATATCGCTTGCCAGCTCATTGATCGCGGACACTGTTTGCCGCACCCGCTCACTTCCATCACGCGCACTTTCGTCCGTATCTTTGGACGCCTCAGAGGTACTCACGGCGTTCCTTGCCACCTCCTCCACCGCTGTCGTCATCTGGTTTACCGCGGTAGCTGCCTGCTCCATCTCATGGTTTTGCTGACGCATCCCCCGGTTAGAATCCTCAGTAACGGCGTTGAGCTCGTCCGCCGCAGACCCGAGCTGTATGGAAGAGCTGCTGATACTTTGAATAGTGTCACGCAAGCTGCTCTGCATCACTCTAAGTGCTTCGAGCAGCTGAGCAGCTTCATCCTTACCCTCTACGGCAAATCGCTGGGTAAGATCACCGGAGGCAATGGTTTGAGCGACGGTAACGGCTTGAGACAGGGGGCTGACGATACTGCGAATCAACATGAACGCAAGGATGACCGTAAGAATCATCGCACCAATGGAAAGCGCAACCACCAGGGTAAACCCGCTATTGAAACTCGCATCAGCCGTCTTGGTAGCCTCAGATGCACCAATACGATTAAGCTCCTTTAGTGCTTGAAGCTGCTGCATCATATCGTCGGCATAATCATTCAGTGTTGTATTGACCACCTCAAGCGCAGCCTCCCGCGCACCGCTTCTCTCCAAAGAGATAATCTTTGCCTGCTGCTCCATGTAGCGCTTCACTGAATTAGCGAAACGCTCATGCACGGCCTCCTCTTCTGGCGAAGAAATAAGCAACTTATAGCGGTCTTCGGCCGCATCCAGGGTCGCTTTCGCATCGCCCATGCGGCGAATGGTATCCTCGGTATCTTCAGGACTTTTCAGCGTCAGTAGACGTAGCGTCAACGCACGTACTCGACCAATAGCAACGCCCATATCATTGGTTGCAAGTATCGCTGGCAGCCAATTCTCATCGATCTGCTCGGACATGTGGTCCATGCGCTTCATCTGAGTCAATGAAAGCCCGGCTACCGCGACCAGCAATAGCGCTAGCAACGAAAAGCAGATGACAGCCCTAACACCAATACTCACGCTCCTGATTGACATAGACCTCTCCCTGAAACCCGGCTTCACATAACGATATAAAAACATAACCTGGAGACCAGCCCATGCATGCTATTGCAGAGTAGTACAGGCAACAGCACCTCGCCACGCAGGCAAAATGCCGAGCGCGCCGATAGCAATCCAGAGAATGAAAAAAACGAGGTTATGTATAAACACTGCTTTGCGTAGTTAGGCACCCGGAAATCCTATTGCCGATCACAGCGTGAACGACAATAGGAGGCACTAAGCTATTGGAAGCAAGCATCCCCAACTCGAGGTACAGCCATCAACTTTGTAGCCGTTCGCAATGAGCGATTAGCGACCAAAGCAACGCAAGAACACGAGAGTACCGACACCCCAGAATGCGTTGAGAATAAACCCAATGACGAAGCGAGCTGGTAACTGCGCCACATCAAACCCATAGCCTTTGAGGGGAAATACTACAATCAGAGCCACCAACGTCAAGGCGACGCCGCCAAATAGAGCCGCCTTAAGCCAAACAAGGCTATTACCCCAGCGGGCCAAAACCCATACCAGCGCCAGCCCCCAGAGCCCGCCCCAAAAAGAGGCCGATAATACCGACGGCACACCCAGGGGTTCAGTTGGCGTCAGCGAGAAAGGCGCAAAGGGTACGATGCCTGCCGAATGCAGCAAGCCCAAAGCGACCTGATGAAAGCAGAGAACTGCCAGGAAACCTGCCACAAATGCCAATAGCCAGCGCCGCATAAAATCACCCGTTCATTAAATGTCAAAGAACTATAGCAGCGCTTACTGCAAAAGCATTGCTTCAGCAGACACAGACTCACTCGAGACGCCAGAAAGACGCAACAGCACGGGATGTATCAGAGCAGCAGATTGCGGCTGGCTAAACCAATAACCCTGGATCAGTTGACAACCCTCAAGCTGCAGAAAGTCCATCTGCTCAAGCGTTTCGATGCCTTCAGCAACCACATCCATTTCCAGCCCACGACCGAGGCTGATAATAGCTCGACTGATCGCTTTCAACCGCTCATCGTGCGGCGCTTTGGTGACAAAGCTCTTGTCGACCTTGATGATGTGCAGTGGATAGCGGTGTAGATAGCCCAGAGACGAAAAACCCGTGCCGAAATCATCCAGCGCAATACGCACGCCCATGCTTTCCAGCTCGCGCAAGGTCGCTAATGTATCGGGTACATCGCGCATCAGCAGGCTTTCGGTAATTTCCAGAACCAAACTGGTCGCCGGCAAGCCAGACTCCTGCAGCACCTGCGCCACGCGTCGAGCGAAGCCAGCTTCCTGCAGCTGCCTGCTGGACAAATTTACCGAACAGCGCAGTCCGGGCAAGCCATCCTGCTGCCATTGACGTACTTGTGTGCAGGCCTGCTGCAGCACCCAATCACCGACCTTGACGATTTCACCACTTTCTTCCAACGCCGAGATAAACTCGTCCGGCGGCACCAGCCTGTCGTCCTGCCACCAACGCAGCAACGCCTCTACGCCAACCACCTTAGAGCGACCTGCCGACACTCTCACTATCGGTTGATAATAGAGTTCAAACTGCTTGCGCGAGAGCGCTTCGCTGAGTGCATTCTCCAGGTTAAGTCGCTGATGCACTTCCTCTTGCAGCCGATCGCTGAAAAGAGCGAGCTGCGACTTGCCAAAGGCCTTGGCTCGGTAAAGTGCCAAATCCGCTTCGCGCAGGGCATCCTGGTGATAGTCCTGCCCTTTGAGCGGCGCCACACCAATGCTGACACTAACGCTGAGTCGACGCCCATCAACAACCAGGGGGTACTGTAGTGCCTGCATGATGCGCTTGGCGACCAGCTCGGCATCATGCTCCAGCGCCATATCATCAAGCAGTACAACGTACTCATCACCGCCAAAACGACACAGGTGATCACCAGGACGCAGGCAACGCTCAATCCGATTGGCAACCTGAATCAATACCTGATCACCGGCTTGATGGCCCAGACTGTCATTGATCAATTTAAAGCGGTCAAGACCGATAAAGAGCACAGCAGCCTTGCGCGCGCCAGGCTTGCGCTGACGCTGCAAAGCCTGCGCTATTAACTGGCTGGCGCTCTGTCGATTGGGTAGTCCGGTCAGGCTATCGTGCAGCGTAGCGTGGGCCAACTCCTGCTCAGCCTGCTTGCGTTGACTGATATCGGTCTGTGAGCCCGCCAGCAATCGCTTGCCATAGAGATCAGTACTCACTACGCCACGGATCAGCACCCAGACTAATTGCCCCCAGCTATCGCGCAATTGACACTCAACATGCAAAAAGGCCTGACGCCCTTCCAGGTGGGCCTGCACCGCCGATCGGAAAAGCAGACGTTGTGCCTCCGGCATCAGGTCGGCCCAGCCCTCGAAAGACATTGGTGCATGCTTGCTGTCGAGCCCCAGCATCGCTGACCAGCGCTCGGAGACATATAGGTAGTCATCCTCGACATGCCACTCCCAGAGTCCATCATTGGCACCGCGCAAGGCTCTGGAATAACGGTCCTGACTTGCCTGCAGGGCCATTTTGTCAGCGCTTGCGTAACTATCAACCGTGAGCGCAATGTCAAAAAATGCCGCTTTCAAAAGACTGGCATAGAGCTGCTCCGCAAGCAGCGGTTGTTCAGCCCACTCACGGCGAATAGCCGTGTGCATATAGTCCAGATAGAAGTGGAAGGCGCCCAGGTACCATTTCAGCCCCAGGCCCTGTCCTTGATGCTTTAGCCCGACCAACAGACGCAAGCGCGCATACTGCATATCGTAGGGTCCACGCAGCATCCGCCGAAAGTAATGCTGTTGTTCGAGCTGCAGTTGCAGCAGCTGAGCAGACTCTTGCATCTGCTGGGCCGGCTCATCGAACTGCTCAAGGTGGATAAATAACGCGTGGATGCAATCGAGGTGAACTCGATCGAGTTGGCGCAGGTTTTCCTGCAATGCCGGGAGTCGGGCTTCAGTAATCAACAAAAGGCGTAAACGCTGACGAATCTCGTCGGGATTCAAACCGAGATTGCGCTGCATTGCCACCAGCTTCTGCTTCAGATCGGGCACACGTGACATCCTTGCTCGTGCAATTATTTATGCGTCACAGAACGGCATACCGCTGAATTGTGACGCATTTCGCATTTTTGTACCGCTATCAGAACGGAAACCAAGCAAGGCGTCAATCCCCTCTTTGCGAAGGAGAAAGGTGACGCTACCCGTCCAGCGCCTCCAGATGACGCACCATGAGCTGCAGGCTCTGCCGGCCGCGAAACTCATTAATATCCAGCGTGTAGGCAATACGGACTCGGCTTACCTGCTGGTTTGGCCAGCACTGCGGATCAATATTAAAAGCAATAGCATCATAAAGGTCACTACCAGAGGGCGTTTGTAGCAGCATCTTCAGATGACGCTCGCCTACCAGGCGCTGTTGCACCAGTTTAAATTCGCCATCAAATAGCGGCTCAGGAAAGTGTTGCCCCCAAGGGCCAGCCTCGCGCAGATGACCGGCGGTCTGCATCGATAACTCGTGATCCTGCAGGCTACCATCCGACAGCAGGCGGCCAGTGAGGTCAGCCGCGCTAAGCTGACGTCGCACCTCTGTATCAAAGGCATCACGGAATGCAGCAAAATCGGATTCCAGCAACGACAACCCGGCGGCCATGGCATGCCCGCCAAACTTGCTGATCAGCTGTGGGTGCTGCGCAGCAACTGCGTCCAGCGCATCACGAATATGCAGGCCGGCAACTGAGCGCGCCGACCCCTTGATCATGCCTTCACCGGCATCAGCAAACGCAATAACCGGGCGATGGAAACGATCTTTAAGGCGGGACGCCAGGATACCAATCACACCCTGATGCCACTCAGCATCAAAAAGACATAACCCAAAGGGCAAATCTGTCTCATCGAGCTGCATGGCATCAAGGGTTTTCAGCGCTTGCTGCTGCATGTCGCGCTCAATCGATTTACGATCGCGGTTAAGGCCATCAAGCTCACGCGCCATATCCAGCGCCAGCCCCTCGTCTTCGGTCAGCAGGCACTCGATACCCAGGCTCATGTCATCCAGCCGACCGGCTGCATTCAGTCTGGGGCCAACAATAAAGCCCAAGTCGGTCGATACCAGCTTGTCTGCAGGCCGCCCGGCGACTTCCAGCAAAGCGCGAATACCGGGGCGACAGCGGCCAGCACGAATCCGCGCCAAGCCCTGATGCACCAAAATACGATTGTTTGCATCCAGTGGCACCACATCTGCCACTGTCCCCAGTGCCACCAGATCGAGCAGCTCAGCCAAATTAGGCTCAGCATGGGTGGCAAACCAGCCGCTATCACGCAGCTTGGCGCGCAGCGCCAGCATGACGTAGAAAATCACTCCGACACCCGCCATCGCCTTGCTCGGAAAGGCGCAGCCTGGCTGGCTAGGGTTGACGATGGCATCCGCCTGCGGCAGCTCGCTACCGGGCAGGTGGTGGTCGGTCACCAGCACCCGTAATCCGGCAGCCTTGGCCGCCGCCACGCCATCGATACTGGATATCCCGTTATCGACCGTTACCAACAGATCAGGGCTGCGCTGCAATGCGACCGCCACAATCTCCGGCGTCAGTCCGTAACCATATTCAAAGCGGTTGGGGACCAGATAATCAACCTGCTGCGCGCCGAGCATACGTAACGCCAGAACCGCCACACTGCTGGCAGTAGCACCATCAGCGTCAAAATCACCCACGACCAAAATTGATTGCTGTGCGGCCAATGCCTCGCACAAAACCTCGACCGCCGCATCCATCCCGCTGAGCTGCTGATAGGGCAGCAACGCACGCAAGCCCCGATCCAGCTCGGCAGCACTTTGCACGCCTCGCGTCGCGTAAAGCCGAGTCAATAACGGCGAGATGTCGCCAAGATCGGGCAGCTGTTCCGGTGGTTGACGAGATTCGATCAGCATAAAACTCAGCGCTCTCCCTGTAGCCACTCAAGAGCCAGCTCATGCTGTGCATCACCATCGCTAACATAGAGCACGCCATCGCTGATCATGACGCCCCAATCGATGGTACGCCCCATATTGGCGGCCAGCGCATCCAGCTCATCGGAAGGCAGTGCCGCAATGTTCAAATTTTTCAGCCCTGCTACTCCAGGCAACTGCTTGCTGGCCCACACCTTGGTATTGCCGTAGGCCAGCAGGGAGACTTTTTCTGCGCGGCGCGAACACCAGGTCAGACGCTCGGCGTCTGGCTGCCCAACTTCTATCCAGTGCTCGATGCGGTCATCCAGACTTTTGTGCCACAACGCGGCCTCATCCACATCCGACAGACCGCGACCAAACGCCAAGCGCTCCTGATACCAGAGCGCATAAGCCAGAATACGCGTAGCGAGCCGCTGCTCCGTCTCTGAAGGATGGCGCGCCATCGTCATGCGCACATTTTCGTAGACGCCCAGGTCGGTATCGGTGATGTTCAGTTGAACCTTGTAGGGAGTAGCCTGCAGCGCCATGAGAAATGCATCCTGATGAAAAATAGGCAGGCATTGTAACTGATCGTGTTGGCCAGAACCGAGGCCGGCAGCAATTCGATATCCGCCGCAACCTGGACTGCGATGAATAAAGGCAGCGCGCCTCCTCGCCTTTGGCTTGTGCTATCGACTGTTCTGACTATGCGCCAGAACCCACGACCTACCTAGCTACCAGAGGAGTCGCGCCGCATCAGCGAGGGCACCAGGTGCAGGATGACGAACGCCATTACTGCTGCCAGAAGTGCGGTTGCCTCGTGCCCCAAACCGATAGTGACGCCAATGGCGGCGGTCAGCCAGACACCTGCGGCAGTAGTCAAACCCTTGACCTCGTCATTACGGTTACTTTTGAGGATAGTGCCCGCGCCAAGGAAGCCGACGCCCGCAACAACGCCCTGAATAACCCGGCTCATCGCATCGTCCATCGCCCCTGCCATATCCGGCACCAGAACAAAGAGCGCAGCGCCGAGCGACACCAGCATGTGCGTGCGCACCCCCGCCTCCTTGCCTTGCTGCTCACGCTCCATACCCAATAAGCCGCCCAGCAGAACCGCCAACACCAATCGAAGCGTCACGCGCGTACCCTGCTCTACGTCGGATAAATCAGAAAACTCGTGCAGTAAGGTACGACCTATCACATTAAGGGTTTCCTGCTCCCAGATCATATCGCCTCCCTGTCGCTGGCCATGGCAATTGCATTATCGATGCTATTCGGAGTCAAAAGCGTATCCAAGGTTCAGCGCTGGAAGAATTCATGCCAAAACGCCAGTATTGACCTGCAACCCGCAGCATCATGGTTATACTGGCCTAATGAATATCAAACGAGGCCCACGATGAGCCTGCTTTCAATCTTTATCTGCCTATTGCTAACGCTGATGGCGGCCATACTTGTACTGAGCACCCGACAGAAAATGCGGCGCTTTCGAGCCATATTGGACCTGTCACCCAACGGCATCCTCATATTGGACCGCAAGCGCCGCATAAGCTGGCATAACAATTCCGCATCCAAGCTACTGCAATGCCCCTCTCATCTACTCAATGGCACCCCGGTCAGTCGCTGGCTGCCGATGATGGAAACGCTACCGGTAAAGCTGCAGCGCCTGGAAACAGTGGCGCTAAACAACGAAATGACCAAGCATCAATTAAACGTTACCCGTCTGCACGACGTCGATAGGCGCACTCCTGTCCTGTTGATTCACCCGAACGAACCCGCCAGCGCCAGCCACGAAGCAATGGAGCGATTAAAACGTAGCCAGTATTTCGCCCAAATAGGCACATGGGACTGGGACATAGGAACCGATCAACTCTACTGGTCCGAAGCTATCTACGGCATGTTTGGCTATCAGCCAGGAGAAATCACTCCGTCCTACCAGCTATTTTGCGATAGCGTCCATCCGGATGATCGGGAGCAGGTTCGGGCCAGCGAGATGGTCTGTATCGAGACGGGCGCTACACATGATGAGGAGTACCGCGTGGTTTGGCCCGACGGTAGCGTCCACTGGGTACGGGAAACCGGTAACGTGGTAAAAGATGAGCAAGGACGACCGTTCAAGATGATGGGCGTGGTCCGCGACATCACCGAAGACAAACGCTCAACCCAAGCGCTCGAGCAGCTAGCGCATCATGACCCGTTGACCGGCCTGCCCAACAGACTGATGCTGGAACAACGACTCAATGAAGCTCTTTTCGTTGCACGCAACCAAAAAACGCGCGTGGCGCTGGTGTTCATCGATCTTAATAATTTCAAACACATCAATGACAAACATGGGCACGCGATCGGTGACGAGCTACTGATAGAGGTCGCTGGCCGCCTACGCAAAGGCCTTAGAAGCAGCGACATGGTCGCGCGCCTGGGCGGCGACGAATTTGTGATACTGATGGAAGGATTGGCACCCGAGCTGCGATTAACCGAAGAAGCTCACAATCTGTGCGAAAAGATCTTTGCCGAGCTGGCACCACCATTAACGCTAAATGGCTGGCAGCATCGTATCGGCGCCAGCCTGGGGGTCGCGGTCTTCCCGGATCACGCCGTAACCATGGACAAGCTGATCCATGCCGCCGATCTGGCCATGTATGCGGCCAAACGCAGCGGCAACAACCAGTATCGAATCGGCGGCGACCTCACCACCCATGCGCACAATCTAAGCCAGCGTTAATCAGCGTTTACGCAAACGTCCGATCAAGGTAATAACGGACAAAATAACCACCCCCGCAACCACCCCCAGCCCAGAATTGATCAGTGTCGGCAATAGCCCGCCAAGTACGGTACCCACGAAAGGCAGCTCGCCTGCAATGCCTGCGCTGTTTTCAATCCAATGGTGCAACACACCGACACCGTGGGTAAGAATGCCACCGCCCACCATAAACATGGCTGCAGTACCTACGACCGAAAGCGTGCGCATCAACCAGGGTGCAAACCATAGAATACCCGCGCCCAGTTTCTGCGCCGCTTCGCTGGTTCGCTGAGCTAACGCCAGGCCAGCGTCATCCAGTTTCACGATACCCGCAACCAATCCGTAGACACCGGCGGTCATAACCAGTGCAATGCCCGACACCACAATCACCTGCTGCAAAAACTCAGCGTCAGCCACAGTACCCAGGGTAATAGCGATAATTTCTGCAGACAGAATGAGATCGGTACGCACCGCCCCTTTAATCTTTTCTTTTTCTCTGGCGACGATATCAGCAGGATCGCTGGATAGATTTTTGACTGTCTCTGCATGCTCCGCTTTGGTGTCATGCAGAAAACGATGCGCGAGCTTTTCCGCCCCCTCGTAGCAAAGAAAGGCACCACCCAGCATCAGCACAGGGGTGATCAGCCATGGCGCCACGGCACTGATCAGCAATGCCGCCGGCACCAAAATAAATTTGTTGCGGAAGGAGCCTTTGGCAACCGCCCAGACCACCGGCAGCTCTCGATCAGCCTTGACTCCGGTGACCTGCTGCGCGTTCAACGCCAGATCATCACCCAGTACGCCAGCGGTCTTTTTTGCGGCCACTTTGGTCATCAAGGAAACATCATCGAGCAATGACGCAATATCATCAATCAGTACGAGCAAACTGGTGGCCAAGGTGGCACTCCTTGTTCATGGCAATACAGAGGCTGGTAATTAACGGCAGTATGCGTATTTTTCTTTGTCGCTGCACCCAAGCCTCGCCTGAGCACCGCAGACCAATACGCTAACCGCAAGCAGCGGCCCGGTCCAGCGCAGGAATATCAGTGATATGACAGCACCCGGCCAGATTCGCTCCCCACGAATAACACCCCAACTCGGCCCGCTTTCTTGGGCTAGCCGCAATCGCCTACACTGTGCAACCAGAACAAAACTCATGAGGAGAGTGCATGAACGCCGCCAAACCCTTGGCTGGACTCAAGGTTATCGAGTTGGGCACTTTGATTGCCGGCCCTTTTGCTGCGCGCATCTGCGCGGAGTTTGGCGCCGAGGTTATCAAGGTAGAGTCACCCGACGGCGGCGACCCGTTACGTAAATGGCGCAAAGTTTATGAAGGCACTTCACTGTGGTGGTTTGTGCAGGCCCGCAACAAGCAGTCAATCACCCTCAACCTGAAGTCCGAGGACGGTATTCGCATCCTCAAGCAACTGCTGGCTGATGCCGACATACTGATTGAGAACTTCCGCCCCGGCACCCTGGAAAAGCTGGGCCTGAGCTGGGATATCCTGCACGAACTCAACCCGGCGCTGGTCATGGTAAGACTATCTGGCTTCGGCCAAACCGGGCCCTACAAGGATCAACCGGGTTTTGGCGCAGTAGGCGAATCGGTAGGGGGGCTGCGTTACATCACCGGGTTTGAGGATCGCCCACCGGTGCGCACCGGCATTTCCATCGGCGACTCTATTGCAGCGCTCTGGGCTGTCATTGGCGCGCTCATGGCGCTGCGCCACCGGGAGGTTAATCAAGGAAAAGGGCAGGTAGTCGATGTCGCCCTGTACGAAGCTGTATTTGCGATGATGGAAAGCATGGTGCCGGAGTTTGATGTCATGGGCTTTGTGCGTGAACGCAGTGGCAACATCATGCCTGGCATTACGCCCTCCTCCATTCACACCTGCAACGACGGCAAAGCAGTGCAGATCGGCGCCAATGGCGATGCCATTTTCCAGCGTTTCATGCGCGCTATAGGCCGTGATGACTTAGCCGAGGATGTATCCCTGGCCGACAATGCTGGCCGCGATGAGCGACGTGACGAGTTATATGCATTGATCGACAGCTGGGCAGCGCGACGCACACAAGAGGAGGTACTGGCAGTGCTCAACCGCGCGGAGGTGCCCGCAAGCAAGATCTACTCCGCTGCTGATATGTTCAAAGACCCTCAGTACCTTGCACGCGAGATGTTCCTCAACGCCACCCTACCCGATGGCAAGGCGTTCAAGATGCCGGGCATAGTGCCCAAGTTGACCGAAACGCCAGGCAGCGTGCAGTGGACTGGACCGGCTCTGGGCGAGCACACACACCAGATATTGTCGCAACTGGGTTATTCAAGTAAGGATCTGGAAAGGCTACGTAAAGAGAAAGTAATTTAACAAGAAGCAGTTAAATCGCAGTGCTGAATGAATAGATTACTGACGACACATCACTTGCAGATTTTACACTTACAAAGCGGCCGCGCCACAAAACGCGGCGTGGCAATTTAGCAACTGACCCGGATCAGATGCCTTAAGCGCTTACTTACTAACCAAGCCAGCGTTTAACGAAGCCCCAGGAATGAGAGAATGGCCAGAACAATGACAACGGCACCCACGATATAAATAATTCTATTCATCAGGCTTTCTCCTTTTAGATGAAATAACCGCAATGAGTTTAATCATTGCGGCCTCATCTATTGGACAACCGCTTTAGCAAAAGAGTTTATAAAAGCCCGATTTATAGTCGCTTTTCAGCAACCAGTGCACAAAATGAAATAACCGCACTACCCATCACCCAAAGTCCTGCTTCGCCATCCACGGAATAATCCGCTCAAATGCCTCTTCGATCTTATCCAGCGACGTCGAATAGCTCAGGCGCAGGGCGTTGTTGCAGCTATTACCAAAGGTCTCGCCGGGGATGGTACAAACTCCGGTTTCCTTCAGTAGTCGCAGCGCCACGTTGGTGCCATTGACGCCTTCCGGCAAAGAGGGAAACAGGTAAAAAGCACCCTCTGGCTTATAGCCGGTCAAATGAGGGGTCTGCTCGACCAGCTCCACCAGACGATCACGCCGCCGGGTATATTCCGCCAGCATATGATCGGTAAACTCGCTGCCGCCACGCAGTGCCGCCACCCCTGCCCACTGAAAAGGCGTGTTGGCGACCGTAGTAGTAAACATATGATAGCGCCGCAACTTCTTGATAGCCGCCTGACTAGCGATCAGCCAGCCAATACGCATGCCCGCCATGCTATAGGTCTTGGAAAAACTGCTGACCACCATCACATGATCCAGGTCGCTGCAGCATGAGAGCACCGATGGGTACTCCTTGCCGTCATAGACCAAGTGGTCATAGACCTCATCACTGATAACGTGAATGCCGCGATAGGCCGCCTCTTCGAGAATGGCCTCCAGCGTCTCCTTGGGATACAGAGTACCGGTGGGATTGCTGGGTGAGTTCAGCACAATCGCATGGGTATGCGGCTCGATGGCGTCAATCACCTCTTGCGGGTCAAGCTGATGATTGTTTTCCGCACGCGTCGGAATTTCAGTCACCTCGCCGCCATTCATACGAATCAGGGGCGCGTAAAGCATGAAGGCAGGATCGGGAACAATAAAGTGCCGCCCTGGCGCCGCCACTGCGGTCAGCGCCAAATAAATTGCCTCAGTCGCACCCGTCGTCACCAGAATATTATCGGCCGTCAGTTCACGCTGATAGCGATCTCCGTAATAGGTTGCCAACGAGTCCAGCAACTCCGGCAAACCGGCATCCATGGTGTAACCCGTCTGTCCCGCCTGCAGAGCCTCAACCGCTGCATCCACCACGTTTTTTGGTGCAGGAAGGTCAGGCTGTCCAATCGACAGATGAATCACATCTTCCAGGCTGGAGGCCAGGTTGACCATTTTTCGAATACCCGGGATGGGAATGGTCAGCAGTGCTGGATTCCACATCGGATCTTCAGATTCGTACAGATCTACATCACTTGTTCCAAGTGCCATAACACTCTCCCCGGGTCACGCAGTAAACAGGTCTGGACGACGGTCAGTCAAAGGCGCAGCCTGCTGATAGGCATAGCCAGCCTGCAACACCAAAGCGTCGTTAAAGCGTGCGCCTACCAACTGCAGCCCCATGGGTAAACCTTTGCTATCAAAACCACAGGGTACTGACAGTCCGGGCTGACCCGTCATGTTGAAGGGGTAGGTAAAGGGCGTCCAAGTTGGCCAGCGTGTGCTGGGCCAATCTTCGGGGACCTCACGTCCGGTCTTGAAGGCGGTGATGGGCAGCGTTGGCGTCAGCAGCAAATCGTACTTCTGATGGAATCCAGCCATACGCTCGCGCAGCGCCATCGACTCGTTCACCGCGCCCATGTAATCGAGCATACTCAGACGCGATGCCTTTTCTGCCACCTTGATCAGTTCAGGGTCCATTACCGCACGCTTCTTGGCACCCAGATCACGGATAGCGTTGGCGGCACCGCCATAGAATAGGTGGCCGAAGGCGGCGAGAGGATCGCTGAACCCGGGATCGACCCGCACCACCTCGGCACCAAGCGACTCAAATACCCTGGCGGCCTCAGCCACCGAGGCTTCTACTTCCTTATCTACATCCACATAACCAAGGTTAGGGCTGTAAGCGATTTTCAGGCCCTTTACCCCATCTTTCAGATTGGCCAGATAATCGATATTGCGCCGCGGTACCGCATTAGTATCGCGGTGGTCTGCCTCGCACAGCACGTTCATCATCAGCGCACAATCTTCAACCGTCCAGGTCATCGGACCAGCGTGGGCCAGGGTACCGAATGGGCTGGACGGCCAGTGCGGTACTTCACCAAAGGAAGGCTTCAGACCAACGATGCCGCAGAAAGCAGCGGGAATGCGGATAGAGCCACCGGCATCCGTACCCAAGGCGATCGGCGCCATACCGAGCGCCACCGCCACACCGCTGCCGCCACTGGAACCACCAGAGGTGGTATCCGGATTCCAAGGGTTATTGGTTACCCCTGTGACCGGATTGTCAGTGACGCCTTTCCAGCCCAACTCGGGAGTAGTGGTTTTGCCGATGGGCACATAACCATGACGCGCCAACGCGGCCGTACAAGGCGCAGACTTACCCATGGTACTCTGCGGATCAACGGTATGAGAGCCTTTGATGGTTGGCCACATGGGCGTTAGAAATACGTCCTTGACCGCGACGGGCACACCGTCGAGCAAGCCATTGGCTTCGCCACGCTGATAGCGCTGCTCTGCCTCGCGAGCGAACCCCAAGGAAGTCTCCCGATCAACCAAGCAGAAACCGTTGGTATGTTTATCCACCCGCTCGATCTGATCCAGCATCGCAGTGGCAACCTCGACCGGTGACAACTGCTTATCGGCATAATGTTCCCGAAGTTGTACCGCTGTCATTTTAAGAATGTCCTGGGACATATCCGCCTCCTTAGGTGGAAAACAACCTTATAAAACTGAACACCTGTTCTCCTGACGCTCAGCTTTTTCCTTTATCAACCTGATTGAACAGGGCCTCACTAGACAACCAACGCTCGAGATTAGCCTTGAACTGTTCACCCAGCGCCCGACGCCAGCCGACAAAATCACCCGACATATGCGCCGACATCATCACGTTGGGCATATCCCAAAGTGGGTGATGGGGCGGCAAGGGTTCAGGTTCGAACACATCCAGCGCAGCGCCAGCAATTACCTTCTGTTGCAATGCCCCGACCAAGTCATCAGTGACCACTACCGCGCCACGGCCCACGTTGATCAGCACCGCCTCAGGCTTCATCTGCGCCAGCGTCCGTTGATTGATCAAACCTTCTGTTGTGGGCGTTAGTGGCGCGGTGATCACCACGTAATCTGCGCTTGGCAAGTACTTATGAAGGTCATCGTTGGCTACCACACGTTTGAAGTGCGGGGTCTCACGTGCACTGCGAGCCACACCAGTCACCTCGAGACCTAAGGCGCTGAGCAGCCGTGCAACCTCACCACCGATGGAGCCAGCGCCGATCACCAGTGCCTGTTTACCGCTAATCAGGTCGGTTTCTCGGTGCTGCCACTGATGCGCGCGCTGATACCGCAGATTGCCCAGCGTATCCTTGGCAAAAAGCAGCACCGCGCCCAATACATACTCGGCAATACCCAGATCGAAGACACCGCGCGCATTGGTCAGTAGAAGATCACTCTCAACCAGCGCGGGGAAAAGCAGCGCATCAACCCCGGCACTGGTGGCATGCACCCATTTGATGCTGTGCTGCGCCGGCCAGCAGCTTTCCAGCAGCCCGGTACGAAAATCGGTCACGACCAAGATATCGGTCTTCGGGAGATGCTTACGCAGCTCCGCCTCAGTGCTGACGGTCGTCAGCTCAATCCCGCTGGGTAGTGACTCCAGACCAGGCAAAGGTGGCTCACCGGGCGCAACCAGCACCAGAATGCGAGTCACTCCGCCACCTCCTGCAGTGCCTTGGCGAAACGCGATACGGCGTCGTCAATTTCGCTCTCAGAAACGGTCAGTGGCGGCAGCCAACGCACGATCTGCCCATCGGTACCGCAACGCAAAAGCAGCAGTCCATGGGCCTCAGCTGCGGCGCTCAACTTGGCCGCAATATCCGCCCTAGGGGTGCGGTGGTCGTCGGCAATCTCCATACCCAGCATCAAGCCCTTGCCGCGAATGGTGTCGACAAAGCTATACCCTTGCTGCAGCTCGCTCAATTGACTCAGCAGACGAGCGCCCTGCTTTTCGGCATTGGCTACCAGTTGCTCGTCATCAAACACGACTAGCGTGGCCAGGGCCGCAGCACAGGCAACCGCGTTGGCGCCATAGGTACCGCCTTGCGAGCCAGGCATGCCCTTGTTCATCAGTCCCTCGGACGCAGCAATGGCCGACAGCGGGAAGCCGCTCGCCAGCCCCTTGGCGGTAATCACTACATCGGGCTGCACATCAAAATGATCATGACTCCAGAACTTACCGGTACGGCCATAACCCGCCTGAATTTCATCGCAAATGAACAGAATGCCATGTTTTTTACAGCGCTCGGCCAGCCCCTGCATGAAGGCTTTATTGGCCGGGTAATAGCCAAACTCGCCTTGCACCGGCTCAATGATCATGGCTGCGGTGTCGCTGGGAGCAGACTGGGTTTTCATGATGTGATCAAGCTCTTGCAGGGCAAAGTCGGTGGCCTGCTCTTCTGTCCAGCCATGGCGATAAGCGTGCGGAAAGGGGGCAACAACTACGCCGGCCATCATCGGATGGAAGCCGGTGCGTACTTTGGTACCCGAGGTGGTTAGTGAGGCTGCAGCCATGGTGCGACCATGAAAGCCGCCATCGAAGACAATGATATTGGCGCGGCCAGTGGCGTGACGCGCGAGCCGCAAGGCGGCTTCTACCGCTTCGGAGCCCGAGTTGGTAAAAGCGACCGAGTCAATAGCGCCCGGCATACGCTCGGCCAACCGATCAGACAGATCCAACATGGGCTTGTGGGCAACAGTGGTGTATTGCGCATGAACAATCTTGCCTACCTGCTCACGAGCAGCAGCGACTACTGTGGGGTGGCAGTGACCGGTACTGGTAACGCCAATACCGGAAGTAAAGTCCAGATAGCGTTTACCGTCGACGTCAAACACCCAACTGCCTTCGCCCCGTTCCACACACACCTTACTGGCTTGCTTCAGCAGTGGTGACAAATGACTCATAGCCTGTCTCCTGTCCTTTCAGCGGACGTCGCGCCCGCTTTTGCTCGAAAATAGATAGGCCAGCGACTCGCCAAGCGAGCCCTGACACAGCAGAAGGGGGTTACAGTCCGGCGATGACGCCAGCGGTAACCTCCTGACAAGTTCGCGAAGCACCTGCGGCCGTCACCAGATCCTTGGCAACCGCCATACGCAGGCGCTCTGCAGCTTGTGCGCAACCCACCCAGTCCAACATCATGGCTGTGGTGAGCAACATGGCAGCAGGGTTGGCTTTCCCCTGACCGGCGATATCCGGCGCGCTACCATGAGTGGGTTCAAACAGCGCGGGCATGTCCCGGCTGTCTGGATTGATATTGCATGACGGCGCCAGCCCCAAACCGCCCGAAAGCACAGCGGCCAGATCCGTCAATATGTCTCCATGCAAGTTACTCGCCACCACCACGTCGAACGCCCATGGCGTCTGTACAAACTTCATACAGGCGGCATCAACCAGCTCATGGTGAACGCCTATTTCCGGGAACTCACTAGCCACCTCGGCAAACACCTCGGTGTACATATCGCCCCAGAAAGGCTGTGCATTGCGCTTGGTGATCAGGCAGACCTGTGCACCAGCACTGCCCTTTTCGGCGCAGAAAAACGCGTTACTGCCTTTTGGCCGAGCAGCGAGTCGCTGTTGCGCACGCCGAAAAGCGTGACGAACCAGACGTTCGGTACCATGACGGGTAAACACCTCCAGCTGGGTCGCCACCTCCTGTGCAGTACCCCGGTTAAGGCGACCGCCCTGGTTAACGTACTCCCCCTCACTGTTCTCGCGAATAACCAGCATGTCGACATCAGCAGCGCGTGGATCAGCAAGATATTGCGGTGCACCCGGCAACAACCTGGCAGGGCGCTCGCACGCCCACAGCTGCAAGCCCTTGCGAAAGGTCAGCAGTGGCGCCAGCGAGATACTGTCAGGTAGCAGATAACGCTGGGCATCACTGCTTGGGCCTGGATCGCCCAAGGCACCAAGCAAGAGCGCGTCATAACGCTGCACTTGCTGCAGCGCATCTTCCGGCATCATCTCGCCGTGTTGCTGGTGCCAAGCGGTACTGGGCCACGACAGTGTTTCCCAATCCAGCGGCAGCGGCTCAATCTCGTGTAGCGCCTGCAGCACAGCATCAGCCGCCGCCATGACCTCGTGACCGATGCCGTCACCCGGCATCAGCGCGATTTTCTTGCGTGCAGCCTGCTCAGACATCAGATTATTGTGCCCCCATGCACAGGTATTTGATTTCCATGTACTCTTCGATGCCGTGGCTGGAGCCTTCCCGACCAAGACCGGATTCCTTCACGCCACCAAAGGGAGCTGCAGCGTTGGAGACCGCCCCTTCATTCACACCGATAATGCCGGCCTCGAGCTCATCCGCCACACGCCATACCCGATGAATATTGGTGCTGTAGAAATAAGCGGCCAAGCCATAAGGGGTATCGTTGGCGATCTCCAGCGCTTCCTCTTCGGTATCAAACTTGATCACGGCAGCCAGGGGACCAAAGGTCTCGTCTTCACACAGCTGCATGTCTCGGGTGACGCCGGTAATCAGCACGGGCTCAACGAAGTTACCGTTGTCGCCTTCGGGAACGCCACCCGCCACATGCTTGGCGCCTTTGCTAATCGCGTCCTTGAAGTGATCCTGCACTTTTTTCACCGCCGCGCGGTTGATCAACGCAGACTGCGTCACGCCTTCTGCAAAGCCATCGCCCAGCTTGAGTTTGCCCATGGCCTCGGCCAGTTTCTCGACAAAGCGATCATGAATACCGGCCTGCACGAGGAAGCGGTTAGCGCAGACACAGGTCTGTCCGGTGTTACGGAACTTGCAGATCATCGCGCCTTCTACCGCGCGATCCACATCGGCGTCATCGAATACCAGGAAGGGAGCGTTACCGCCCAGCTCCAGCGAGACTTTCTGGATATGCTCGGCGCATTGCGCCATCAGCTGGCTACCAACGCTGGTCGATCCGGTAAAGCTGAGCTTGCGCACTACAGAGCTGCCGGTCAGCACATCACTGATGACTGAGGCTTTACCTGTCACCACGTTAAACACCCCGGCGGGGATACCCGCCTCGTCCGCCAATTCAGCCAGGGCCAGCGCGGTATAAGGCGTCGCACTGGCGGGCTTGACGATCATTGAGCAGCCCGCAGCCAAAGCCGCGCCTGCTTTGCGAGTAATCATTGCGGCGGGGAAATTCCACGGCGTGATAGCGGCCGTCACGCCAATAGCCTGCTTGGTTACCACAATATGCTGGCCGGGCTTGGCGCCAGGAATGGTTTCGCCGTAAACACGGCGTGCTTCTTCTGCAAACCAGCGAATAAAGGATGCCGCGTAATCAACCTCGCCACGTGACTCAGTCAGGGGCTTGCCTTGCTCAAGCGTCATCAGGCTGGCGATATCTTCTTTATGCTGCAATATCAAATCATTCCAGCGCAGCAGCAGATCGGCTCGCTCCTGCGCTGTCTTTTTACGCCAGACCTTGAACCCGGCATCGGCCTGTTTGATCGCATCCTGCAGCTCCGCTTCGCTCAACACCGGAACTGTCCCCAAAATCTCACCATTGGCGGGGTTATCTACGTCTATGGTTTTGCCATCACTGGCGCCCACCCACTTCCCGCCGACATAACACTGCTGGCGAAACAAACGTGAGGTTTTAAGGCGAGATACCGACATGGACGAACTCCTTGAAACTGTCATTAACAGGGTTCAAATCGCAGACAGACGCGGCATAACGGCGCTGTCAGATTCAAACCCAAGTTGAGCGTAAGAGCGCATTGAGCGAGCTTAATGCCCCACTTACCAAGCGCAAATACAGGTTTAATTCCCCTCCAGACTAGGCAGATTTTTCAGCGGAAGCAAACCGCCGAACGGTAGCGAACGGACGGATAAAAACGCTGTCGCACTTAAGTTGGTCTGCCTTTTGTTTTTTGCTGCTGCCGCTCCAACAAGCGACAAAGCTCCGTTAAAAAGGCCTTGGCGCAGGCTGGCTGGCGGCGTCTCAAGCTGCTGTTTGTTCATCATAGAAGGAGTACTTTAATGCATAAAATCGCCCATACCCTTTCCGCGTTGTTGCTGGGTGGCCTTAGTACACTGGCCATGGCCGAGACACCCGCAGAGACACCCGACGTCTTTTTCATCAGCCCTGCTGATGGGGCGACCGTAACCTCTCCTGTTACCGTGCAGTTCGGCTTGACCGGTATGGGCGTGGCGCCAGCAGGTGTCGAACGCCCTGGAACTGGCCACCACCACCTGTTGATTGATGCAAAGAGTTTGCCGCCGGCAGGACAGCCTATTCCGGCCGACGAGCATCACAAACACTTTGGCGGCGGACAAACACAGGTGAGCCTGGAGCTACCGCCGGGCGAACATACGCTGCAGCTGCTGGTCGGTGATCAAAACCATGTCCCGCTGGAGCCCTCCGTAGTCTCTGAGAAAATCAGCATAACGGTTGAGTAAATAGCGCAATAACCGCTGCGAGCCTGGGACTGTCTTTTTGCTCGGCCCCAGGCTTCAATCGGGTCACCTTTGCGGCCTGCGGCTAAATCGTTCCCGCACACTGACAAGACAGCCAACCCCTCTTCCTCGCTTTGCTGCTCACATAAGCTGGCCATACCTGCCCAGTCGACTCCTCCAGACACACTGTGACGTGACTGGCATTGCCAGCAGTAAACGTACCCTGCTGGGAACTGTAGCTCTGTTTAGCGGCCTAAACCGGCAGATGCTCGTAACCAGCCGGTTAAAACCCACACGGCTAATAACCCTATTCGCAAGGAGCTAGATAATGACCAAAGGGATTTCACTGTTAGCCGGTGTGATCGGCTTATGGCTACCCCTTCATGCCAGCGCGGAAAACTTCAACTTTGCGGACGTCGTCGAGAAGGCAAAGACCCTCGCCGAGTCGCCCTATGAGGCACCCAAACCAGTTCCCAAGTTTTTACAGGAACTCAGCTTTGATGATTATCAGGGCATTCGCTTCAAGCCGGAAAACAGCCTCTGGCACGAAAGCAACTCAGCCTTTCAGGTTATGCCGGTCCCGCCAGGGCTGTTTTACAAACACCCGGTACAAGTGCACATCATCGATGCGCAAGGCGTGCACCCGCTGAAATTTGAAAAGAGCCAGTTCAGCTACCCCAACACCGAGGTAGAGCGTTTGGTGCCTGCTGACTTGGGCTACGCCGGTTTTAAACTGACCTTCCCACTCAAACACGATGGCGCACAAAATCAATTTCTGGTGTTTGCCGGCGCCAGCTACTTCCGTGCGGTCGGACGGGATAATAACTTCGGCATTTCCGGCCGTGGCCTGGCGGTCAATACCGGGCTGCCGGGTGGCGAGGAATTCCCTGATTTTGTTGAGTTCTGGCTGGAGCGCCCAAGACCAGACGCCGACAGCCTGACGTTTTACGGCCTGCTGAATGGCGAAAGCCTGGCGGGCGCCTATCGCTTTACCGTCGTCCCCGGTGACGAGACAGCGCTACAGGTGCAATCCGTACTATTCCCGCGCAAATCTGTGGAGCTAATGGGCATAGCATCGCTCACCAGCATGTTCTATTACGGCGAAAACACCCTTCGTCCAGCGGGCGAATGGCGGCCGCAGGTACACGATTCTGATGGGTTGCTGATCCACGACTCACCCTCTGACGAATGGATGTGGCGGCCATTGCGCAACCCGGAAGCGCTCAGCATGGATTACTTCGCCACCGAAAACGTACGCGGATTCGGACTACTGCAACGCGACACCGACTTCCATAACTTCATGGACCTCGAAGCGCGCTATGACGGCCGACCCAGTGCCTGGGTGGAACCTGATGGCGACTGGGGCAAAGGCAATGTGGTGCTGGTGCAGATCCCCACTCCAGACGAAACCAACGACAACATCGTTGCCTTCTGGAAACCCGAGGCTGAAGTAGCCCAAGGGCAATCGCTGAAATACGACTACACCGTACACTTTGGTGGCCCGGACATCGCCGACTCCCCCCTTGGCCGCACACAGGAAAGCTTCCTCGGTGACGGTATGCGCATTGGTGGCGGCAATGAAAAAGGGGCAGTACGCCTGATAATCGACTTCGCTGGCGGGCCGCTAGACCAACTAAAAGCAGATTCCCCGGTACTGGGCGAGGTCAGCATGCTGCAAGAGGGCGAGCTTATCGAGCAGTTTGTCGAGTATGTAGAGCCGCTCAATCGCTGGAGGCTGTCGATTCTTGCCCGCCCCGGCGATGATCGCCCGCTGAGCTTGCGCGCCTTCCTCCGGGACGAGGAGCAAACACTGACGGAAACCTGGCAGTACGAACTACCTGCCAATAACCACCTGCTCGGCCGAGGCAAATAAGCTCGTGTCCCCATCACAGCCTGTCAGCGAGATCCTGCTGCAACGTATTCTGGCCTACTGGGCATGGAGTGGTGTCACTATTGATGAAGCTGCGCAAGTGAGCGCGTTGGCCATTACCACTCGCCTGATGTGTGAGCCCGATGAGCACCGTCTGGCGCTCAGCCTGCAGATGCTGCAGGCTGAATTGCCTGTGCATCAGCCGCTGCCAGCAGCCTCACCACCGCTGCAACGTGGCAGCATGCGTTACGGTGACTATTGATGAATTCCCCTGAGACGCTGCCGGCAACAATGAGCACACCTCAGCGCCCACGCTGGCGCCTGGCCGCCACAGCGCGTCGCGGCCTGCTTGCCCTGGTGGTGTTAGTGCAAACCCTGACTGCCACCTATTTCATGCTGTCGGTGCTGCCCTATCATGGCGGCAACCTGGTGGAAGCTGGGATGGCAACGTTATTTGCGCTGCTGTTTGCCTGGATCAGCGTCGGTTTCTGGATTGGACTGACAGGCTTTGTGCTGCGCCGCCTGGGCGGCGACCCACGCAGTTTGCTACGCCAACAGGATGCGGCCACACTAGCCTCGACCCCGCTGGCGCGCACTGCCGTGGTCATGCCGATCTATCACGAGCCCGTTGGTCGCAGCCTGCAAGGGTTGAAAAGTGTCATCCTCACATTGCAGCGCAGCGGCACACTGGCGAATTTTGACTTCTTCATTCTCTCTGACAGCCGTGATCCTGATGTTTGGCTGGCCGAACAGGCAGCCTGGGACAGCTTGCGCAACGAACTGGGCCTGCAAAATCAGCTGTTCTACCGCCGCCGCCCCCTCAATCTGAACTATAAAAGCGGCAACATTGCCGACTTTCTGCGCCGCTGGGGTCCCACTTACGAATACATGATAGTGCTCGATGCCGACAGCCTTATGGGTGGCGACAACCTGGTCCGCATGGTGCAATTGATGCAGCGCCATCCCCAGGTGGGCATCCTGCAATCCAGCCCCAGCCTGATCAACGGCCGCTCGCTCTTTTCGCGCTTACAGCAGTTTTCCAACCAGTTATACGGGCCACTCTTTACTACGGGGTTAGCCGCGATTCAGCTGGGTCATGCTGCATTCTGGGGCCATAACGCTATTTTGCGTATCAAGCCATTCATGCAGCATTGTGGCCTGCGCAAGCTACCCGGCTGGGGACTCTTCAAAGGGCCTGTACTGAGTCACGACTTTGCGGAAGCAGCCTACATGGGCCGCGCCGGGCTCGAAGTCTGGCTAGAACCCGATCTAACCCAAAGCTATGAAGAGTCGCCACCGACCCTGTCGGACGAGCTCACACGCGATCGCCGCTGGGCCAAAGGTAACCTGCAGCACCTGTGGCTAATGCTCTTCAGCCGAAGGCTGAAACTGGCCCATCGCATGGCCTTTCTCAATGGCATCATGGGATATGTTGCATCGCCCTTGTGGTTCAGCTTTCTGGTGCTCACTACCATTGAAGTCGCACGCCTTATCCTCTGGCCAATCAATTATTTTCCTGAGCAAAATCAACTATTTCCACTGTGGCCAGAGTGGCATCCGCAGCGTGCAGTATGGATGGTAAGCATCACCCTGACGCTGCTTTTTCTGCCCAAGTTTCTGGCCATTATCGACGTACTCCTGCGCGGTCGCAGGCACGACTTTGGCGGCGCTATACGCCTGTTCGGCAGTGTTTTGCTGGAAATGCTGATCTCAGCCTTGCTCGCGCCTATCCGCATGCTGTCGCACTGCCGATACGTGCTGGAAGCCCTGTTCAACGTCAATTTGCGCTGGGCCGGGCAAAACCGTAGTGGCGAAACCAGCTGGCTGGCCGCCATACTGAATCAGGGTATCGGCAGTCTGTTAGCGCTTTGCTGGGCCAGTTTTGCCTGGTGGCTCGATCCCATGTTTTTCCTCTGGTCCTTACCGGTAGCACTACCGCTGGTACTGGCCGCGCCTATCTTTGTTCTGCTAAGCAAAGTCGGTTGGGGCGAAGTGCTGATGCGCCACCGCTGGCTACAAATCCCGGAGGAAGCCCGTGGCTCGCGCCTGCTGGACGATCTTGAGGCACCCAGCCAGTTACTGGAAATCGCGCAGCAACCCGCGTTTTCTGAGGCGCTTATTCACCCTTATACCAATCGACTTCAGGTGCAGCTGGCTCATGCGCCGCGTGCAAAGCGCCAGCAAAGCGAGTTGCAGCAGCTCGCTCTACGTTGTCTGCGCGAAGGTCCTCAAGCCCTTTCGCGGGCGGAACGCAACCTGATCGCTGGCGATGCCACAACACTTCAGTGGCTGCACTCGCAGATCTGGCAAGCGCCGCCGAGTAGCGTCTGGGGCCGCTTACTCCAGCACCGTATCGGTGATAACCACGGCTAGTACAGCATGTGGGCGACACCCAGCTATAGCCATTGCCAATTAAAAACCGCCTTGCCTATAATAATTATTCATCGCGGTGACAAACCGTGATGCGCCCTTGACTGTTCTAGCGCAACTGAGGGTGAGCTAGCTATTATTGGCAAGGAGCGAGAAGAAATCTCGCTTAATCGAGCAACCTGAAGGGGATTCGGGGCAACGCGCCCAGACTGCCAAGGAGATAGAAATGATAAAGAAGATGTTGGCGCTTTTAGTATTCACCTGCCTGTTCAGTACCACCGCTGCTGCCTTCAACGGCTATGTTGAAGTAACCAACAACACCGGCTACGACATTCACTACCTGTACGTCAGCCCCGCCCATGCCAGCGACTGGGAAGAAGATGTACTGGACCAGGACATACTGCCGAACGGCCACACGGTGCGCGTCAGCGTGCGCAAGGCAAAAGGCTCGGTTTACGATATTAGAGCGGAAGATGAAGACGGCGACACCTATACCCTGTGGGACGTAGATATCGCCAGACGTGACGTCACTTTCACCCTGGACGATATCGACTAAGAAGCCGAACTACCGGGCACGTCAGCGTGCTCGGTAGTCTGCCACCTTGAATCAAAAGCAGATTATGACACGCCCACCCCATAAAAATTTAACCCCGCGTTAACCCTACAGGCATTAAGCTGCACACCACCTGATAGCCATGTCCCTTGCGACCAACGCATGGCTTACCTCGAGTTTGGGAGCAGTCTTCTTGATAAGGTCTTACCTATTCCCCCTGCTGCTGTGCCTACCTCTGCTGCTGTCGGCTTGCGCAAGTAATGCGCCACGAGTCGAAGAGTATCAGGGGTTGCGCATAGACGAACTGCAACAACTGCCTGCCTGGTCTGAGCAGGCCCAGGGCAGTAATCTGACGTCGCTAAATCAGCTGATCGACAACACCACTCTGGATCAGCTGATTACAACCGCATTAGCCAATAATCCCAGCCTGCAGCAAACACTGCTTACGCTACAGATACGCCAGGCAGAGCAACGGCGCACCAATGGTGGCCGCTTACCCGCGCTGCAAGCCGGCTTTGCTGCTAACGACAGCGAAAACAACGACAGTAGCTACACCGGCTCGCTCAGCGTCAGCTGGCAAGTGGACCTGTGGCAAAAGATTGGCGACAGCGTAGCCGCTGCCGGTAAAGACGTGGCAGAACAACAGGCGCTGTACCAGGCCGCCCGTGACACCCTCGCTGGTGAAGTCATGCGCGGCTGGCTTGGCCTCATTGCCCAACAACATGCGGTCGCCATTGAGCAGCGCCGGCTCGACACGCTGGAGCGGAACGAGAGCTTCATTACCCAGCGCTACCGCAGCGGACTGGGCAGCCTCGAAGACCTGGATAGCGCACGCAGCTCGGCAGCAAGCAGCCGCGCCACCCTGAGTGCCAACCAGGAATCACTGGCTCAGCAGCAACGTGCGTTACAAGCGCTACTGGGCAGCAGCAGCCCCGTGGACGTCAGCGTTCCCGAAGGCTATCCCGGCGTGCTGACGCCCTTGGCTGACTTACCCGAGCAAAGTCTGGCGCGACGCCCAGACCTGCAGGCCGCCTGGCTGGCAATCCAGGCCAACGACCTGCGCACCAGCGTGGCTTACAAGGATATGCTGCCAACAATAAGTCTGCAGGCAACCCTGCAGGATATTGCCAGCTCACCTGGACAGGCTCTGTTGACCGATCCGGTATGGTCGCTGCTCGGCCAGCTTACCGCACCGCTTTACCAGGGCGGACAACTGCGCGCAGCCGCCGACATTGCAGAATTGACCACCGCGCAGAGCTATCAGGGTTACCGCGACACGCTGGTCACTGCTGTTACCGAAGTAGAGAACGCCTTGGGTCAGGAGCGCAGCCTGGCGCAACAGCAGGCGCATATCGAAACCGCACTGGCGCGCCAGCAGAACAACCTCACGCAATACCAGGAGCGCTACCGCAATGGCACTGCAACAGTGCTCGAACTGCTGATCGTTCAGCAACAGAGCTACAACCTTGAAGCGCAGCTCGACACCATCATCTACAACCGCCTGGCCAACCGAATCACCCTCGGGTTGGCGCTGGGTCTGGGAGCCAACCAATGATTCGCCGCAGCAAAGCCACCCTCATTTTTGTTGGCGCCGTGCTCACCATCGGCGCTGTGCTGATCTATAACCACTGGCGTTCAAGCGCTTTTGAAGCCAGCAAACAAGTCCCGATGGCGAGCGAGCCCGCAGTACGCCCCAGCGTTAACGTATTGCGCGTAGAACCAGGCCGCTATCAGGCACAAATGACCGGCTACGGCGCGACCAAGCCACGCTTTGAGCTAACGCTAAGTACGCAGGTCACCGGCCAGGTAAAACAGGTTGCCAGCGATTTTGAAGCCGGCAATCGAGTCAAGGCAGGGACCGTTCTGCTGGAGCTGGAAAACAGTGAGTATCGTGCGGCCTTGGCCAGTGCCGAAGAGTCCCTTGCCAAAGCCAAACTGGCACTGCTGCAGGAGCAACGCGAAGGTGTGCAGGCGCAGGCCGAATGGCGCGCCTCAGGGCTGGATGGCGAACCGGCCTCCGAACTGGTGCTGCGCCAGCCGCAACTGGCTGCCGCCAGGGCGACACTGAAAAACGCTGAAGCCAGCGTTACCCAGGCACGCCGCGATCTGGAGCAAACCCGCGTGAAAGCCCCCTTCGACGCACTGATAACCAGCCGCAGCGCGGCGCCTGGCAGTTACCTACAAACCGGCGGTGAAGTAGGCAGTTTACTCAGCACGGATCGACTGGAAGTCGCCATCGCCCTCTCCGCCCAGGATTGGGCCAGTCTGCCTGCACTAGAGCAGATGCGCGAAGCACAATGGCAAGTGAGTCTGCACAATGTAGAAAACAACCAGCACTGGCAGGCTACCGTAGTCAGAGCGGAACAAAGCCTGGATGAGACCACCCGCCAGCGCGCGCTGATAGTCGCGGTACAAAATCCGCTGGAGCAGGTACCCGAATTGTTACCGGGTACCTTTGTCGAGGCACGTATTCCCGGCCGCGAGATCGACAACCTGTGGAAGCTCCCTAGCTCCGCGCTCAGCCAGCGCGGCAATATCTGGTACGTGAGCGAGGAAAACGCATTAGTGAGTCTCGCAGTACAGCCGCTGTTCGCCGATGCGGAGGCCATTTATATTGCCGCCCCAGCGGCGATGCTGAACGCCGCGCAACAGATTCTGGTACACCCCCTCAGTAGTTACCTGGACGGTATGCAGGTTAACCCGGTGGAGGTGAGCAATGAGTGATTCGCTGCGTGGCGGCGGCATTATCGCCTGGTTTGCGCGTAACCCGGTCGCAGCCAATCTGCTGATGCTGCTGGTTATCGTACTCGGCATCATGTCCGTGGGCGATCTGCGCAAGGAAGCATTCCCGGCCCTTGAACCGGACAGCATCAACATTGGCATAACCTACGACAGCGGCTCGGCGACCCAGTCCGAAGAAGGGCTGGCGATCAAGATCGAAGACGCGCTGGAAGACGTGATTGGCATCAAAAGCATCACCAGCACTGCCAACGGCAGTGGCGCCAACGTCATCGTCGAGATGCAGTCTGACTATGACCTGGACTCACTCATGCGGGACGTGAAGAGCAAGGTCGATGCTATCTCCAACTTCCCCAGTGAGGCGAAAAAACCGGTCATCACCAAGGCGCAGCGTGAGTCTGATGCCCTGTCACTGCAACTCTATGGCGATACCGATCGCTACACCCTGCAAGCCCTGGCCGAATCACTGCGCTCGGACCTGTTGAGCAACCCCAACATCAGTCAGGTAAACCTCAACGGCTGGCTCGATCCGATGATGGCTATCGAGGTCAATGAGGCGCGCCTGCAAGCCTATGGACTGACCCTCAACGACGTTCAGCAAGCGATCAACCAGAACTCCTCCAGCACCTCCACAGCGGTATTGCGCAATGACAATCTTTATCTGCAGCTGAAAGCCTCCGAGCAGGCTTATCTGCAGGAGGATTTTGCCGCCCTGCCCTTGATCAACAGCACCACCGGCCGCCAATTGCTGCTCGGTGACGTCGCTACCATTCGCGATACTTACGACGACAACACCTCGGTGCTCTCCCGCTTCGCTGGTCACCAAAGCATTGGCCTGGAGATCATCAGCACTGGTCAGGACGACATCATCAACACCGTCGATGCCGCCTATGACGTGATTGCCGAGTGGCGTGATCAGGGCAAGCTACCCGCTGGCGTCGAACTCAGCAGTTGGCAGGACAGCAGCGAAAGTATCACCGATCGCCTGCGCCTGCTGGTCACTAACGCTGGCATGGGTATTTTGCTGGTCTTCGTGCTGCTGGCGTTGTTCCTCAACGTGCGCGTCGCCTTCTGGGTTGCCATGGGGCTGCCGTTCATTTTCTTCGGCACCTTGTACTTCATGGGCGAAAGTTACGCCGGCCTGTCACTGAATCAGTTCACCACCTTTGGCTTCATCATGGCGTTGGGTATTGTCGTGGACGACGCCGTCGTGGTGGGCGAGAGCGTCTATGCCGTACGTTCTGCCGAAGGCGATACCCTGGCCAATACGGTCAAGGGAACTATGCGCGTCGCGGTGCCAACACTCTTTGGCGTGTTTACCACCGTGGCGGCTTTCTACGCCCTGTCACAAATCAGCGGCGGCCTGGGCCAGCTCTATGCCCAGTTCGCGACCGTTGTCGCCATCTGTCTGGTGCTATCAGTCATCGAATCCAAACTGATCCTGCCGGCGCATCTGGCGCACCTCAATACCCATCGTCAACGCAGCAGCAACCGCGTTACCCGCGGCTGGCAGTGGCTGCAGAACGGCGCAGATAACGGCCTGAACTGGATTAACGACCGCTGCTATCGCCCGCTGATTGACTTCGCACTGACTCACCGCTATGCCGTAATCCTGCTCTTCGTCGCACTCTTTCTGCTGGTCATGGCCATGCCTTTCAACGGCAGCGTGCGCATGAGCTTCTTTCCCGAGATTCCGGGTGATCGCGTGCGAGCGCAGGTCAGCATGCTCAACGATGCGAGCTACGGGCAAACCCATGCCGCGCTCAACCAACTGGAGCAGCAGGCCTATGCGGTTGATCGTGAGCTGATCGGCAATGCCGATACGCCAAGCAATATCGCCAACCTGCAAGTTATGTCGTCTTCCGATCAGGAGGGTCAGGTAACCGTAGAGCTAGCAGATGATGCCAGTTACGACGTCGGCACCTTTACCCGGCGCTGGCGGGCCATGGCCGGCAACCCGGAAGGCGTGAAGACGATTAACGTGCGCAGCCGTTACGGCTCCGTTGATGCCCTGCGTATTGAACTGCGCGCCAACGATGACAGCATCCTGACACAGGCCGGAGAACAGCTGAAAAATAGCCTGGAGGCGATCCCGGCAGTCAACGGCATCAGCGACAACCTGACACCCGGACAGCCGCAGCTGCATCTGAAGCTCACCCAACAGGGTCGCGCCCTGGGCATGACCACCGACCAATTGGCAACGCAGTTGTTTCAGGCCTTTAGCGGGCAGGTAGTACAGCGCTATCAGCGCAATAGCGACGAGATCGAGGTCAAGGTGCGCTACCCGGAAAGCGATCGCCAGAATCCGGCCAACGTACTCAACTCGCGGGTTCGCACACCCGACGGCGCTGTGGTGCCGCTGTCCAGCGTGGCCAGCGTGAGTTATGGCTTTACCCGTGACAGCATTACGCGTATCGACGGCAAACGCGCGGTGTACCTTTCTGCCGATGTCGACAAGGAGCAACTATCCTCTACCGAGCTGGTAAGTCGACTGCGGGCAACCCTGGTCCCCGAGCTGGAGCGGCAGTTTCCAGGCCTGGACATTCAGTTCGCTGGCGAGGCCGAGGAGCAGGCGGAAACGCAGTCATCGATGCTGAACGTATTCCTGATCGCCATGCTGGTGATCTACATGCTGCTGGCCATTCCATTGCGCTCCTATATACAGCCAGTGCTGATCATGACGGCGATCCCTTTTGGCGTGGTGGGCGCCATACTCGGGCATTGGTTCAACGATTTATCGCTCGGCATTCTCTCACTCAACGGCATCATCGCCCTCAGTGGCGTGGTGGTGAATGACAGCCTGCTGTTAGTCGCCCGTTACAACGACATCAAGCAAACCGCGGGCTCACTCACCGAGGCTATCAGCGAGGCTTGTCGCAGCCGTCTGCGCGCAGTACTGCTGACCTCGGCAACCACCTTCGCCGGGCTGGTACCGCTGCTGGGCGAAACCTCGCGGCAGGCGCAGTTCCTGATTCCAGCGGCGGTGTCACTGGCCTACGGCATTCTGTTTGCCACCGTTATCACCCTGATCCTGATACCCGCGCTGTTGCTGATCCAGGAGGATGCCACCCAGTGGCTGCGCCGACGCTTCAGAGGGCAACCTGCTGCCGAGGAGCCGTCAACGCCATGCTAGATATCCTATTGGTAGAAGATGACCAGGACCTCGCCGCAACCCTGGTGCAGTATCTGGCGCTGGAGAGTATCCGCTGCGATCATGCCAGCAACGGCGTCAGCGGCCTGGAACTGGCGCAGCAGCATGATTACGACGCGCTACTGCTGGACCTCAACCTGCCACGCATGGACGGCCTCAGTGTCTGCCAGCGCCTGCGCAACCAGGGTAATGACACGCCCATTTTGATGCTCACCGCACGTGACCAGCTAGCCGACAAGCTCGACGGTTTCAACGCCGGCACTGATGACTTTCTGGTCAAGCCGTTTGAGCTGCAGGAGCTGGTCGTGCGCGTCAAGGCACTGGCGCGCCGCCGCAGCGGCCAGGCGCGAGTGCTGCGCTGCGCCGACCTGAGCATGGACCTGGCTAGCCGACAGGCAAGTCGCGCCGGCCAAGCTGTAAAACTATCTCCCATTGGTTGGCAACTGCTGGAAGTGCTGTTGCGCGAATATCCGCATACCGTGAGCCGGCAAAAGCTGGAAGAGGCCGTCTGGGGCGATGAACTACCCGACAGCAACAGCCTCAAAGTCCATATGTTCCACCTGCGCAAGGCGCTAAACAGCCCCTTCCCAACGGCTTTGCTGCATACAGTTCCAGGACACGGCTTTGTCTTACATGAAAGTACTGAAGATGCGCCAGATCAGCCTTAAGTGGTTCGTTGCGCTGGCGTTCCTGTCACTCGGCATTCTGCTGGTCGTTGGCTACACCATGCTGTCGCTGAATTACTTCGTCAATGGCATGGATACCGCCATCGGGCGCAATATGGAAAAGGTCGCCCAGAGTTATCTAACCGATCCTGCCACCGCCGCTCAGCTGTTCGACGACTATCCCGTCACCAGCCGCTGGGGCGAGCAGCCGCAGACAATCCAGCGTGCCTTCGCACAGCCACCTGCGCGTGAGGGCGTGCTCTACAAAGAACTGGATCAGCCCAACTTCCTGGGCCGCCCCAGCGCAGTCTTTTTTGCGTTGCGTTTTACCACGCCTGGCGGAGATCGCTTCATGAGCTATCAGATCATCGCCGGCCAGGTGCCTCGGCTATTGACTCAGCATCGCGGCAGCTTCCGCACCCTGATGTGGATTAGCCTGGGTAGCGCACTCACCCTGGGATTGCTGATCTGGTTGGTAATGCGTCGCGTGTCTCGCCCGATTACAGCTCTGGGTAACTGGGCGCGCGCGCTGAACGAGCGCACGCTGAATAACCCGGCACCGAATTTCAACTATCCCGAACTCAACGATTTTGCCGAGCTGGTGCGCACCAGTCTGTCATCCGCACAACGTGGGCTGGAGCGCGAGCATCGCTTTTTGCGGCATACCAGTCACGAACTGCGCACGCCCATCAGCGTGGTGCGCAACAACGTAGAGCTGCTAAGCAAATTGCAGGAAGCCAGCGGCCAACAGATCGATCTGCGCCAGCTACAGGCCATCGAGCGCATCGACCGCGCCAGCCAAACCATGCAGCACCTGACCGAAACCCTGTTGTGGCTGAGCCGCGACAATCTGGACACCCTGCCGGCCAGGCCGGTCCAGCTGGATATGCTGGTGCAGGAACTGGTAGAGCAAATGCGTTATTTACTGCGTGGCAAAGATGTGGACGTGCAAATCACGACCGATCCCCACAGTATCCAGCTGGCAGAAGCGCCTGCTCGTATTGTACTAGGCAACCTGATTCGCAACTCCTTTCAGCACTGCAGCGAAGGCGACGTCAGCATCGTGCAGCAGCAAAACTGCGTACGCGTGAGCAACAGTGTTTCCCCGGAAGTAGATGAACACAGGGAAGATCTTGGCTTTGGCCTGGGCTTACAACTGACCACTCAACTCACCGACAAACTCGGCTGGCGCTATCAGAATCAGCAGCAGGAGCAACGGCAGATTGCCGAACTCTGGCTACAACCACTGCAGCGCTGAGCTGAAGACTGATCAGCCACCGCGCAGATAGCGGTGGTATAACAGCGCCATCACAGCGGTCAGCGTCGCCGGTAAGAATAGTGCCTGAAAATGCAGTGCAGAAAAGGCCAGCGCACCCAGGCAGCCGCCAAGGATAAAGCCACCGATTAACAGCAGAAACAGGGTCGCCTTGCGCCGATCAATCGCCTGACCACGCAGGCGCGCCCCCAACATCAGCCCCAAATCGGTAAATAGACCGGAAACGTGCGTGGTACGAATGATCGCGCCGCTATAGGTGGTTACCATCGCATTCTGCAAGCCGCAGGCCGCTGAGGCCAGATAGTGACCAGCCACACTATTGTGCTGCAGCGCCAGCATCGCCAGCAGTAACAGGGCGGTTTCCAATAGCAGCGCCAACCGTAGCGCCGCCCCGGCTGCAGCGCACTGCTATCGATCAGAAAGCCACTGAGCGCCGCACCCACAACAAAACTGAGTATCACCAGCAGCAGGTGCACACTGGACAACACATCCAATTGCGCCATGCCCAGCCCCAACAGCGTTGACGTGCCGGTAAGGTGCGAGACCGCCTGATGGCTGAACCCCAGCAGCCCGACCGCATTAACGCTGCCGGCAGTAAAGGCCAGGGTAAAGGCACCAGTCTCAACCCAAGGTGGCAATCTCGAAATCACAGGCTTAGCTCCCCCACCCAAAAGTCCCATCTTACCGCCAGATGCGGACCTTGCGGGGCTTTCTGCGGCCAGCCGTCGCAAGACATGGATATCAAGCAGCAACTGCGGTTAGAATCGCTGTTTTTCGCCAAACAACAGGATTAGAACATGGGTCGCGCCTATCAGAACCGCAAAGAGTCCATGGCCAAAACGGCTGATGCCAAAACCAAGGTCTACAGCAAGTACGCGCGTGAGATTTTCGTCACCGCCAAATCAGGTGGTTTTGACCCCGACGGCAATCTGGCGTTGCGCGGCCTGATTGATCGTGCCAAGAAAGATCAAGTCCCCAGTCACGTAATCGACAAGGCGATCGATAAAGCCAAGGGCGGTGGCGGCGAAGACTTTTCCAAGGCGCAGTATGAAGGCTTCGGTCCTGGCAACTGCATGGTGATAGTCGACTGCCTGACCGACAACCCCAACCGTACCTTTGCCGACGTGCGCAACTGCTTCACCAAGACCAAAAGCAAGATCGGTACCGAAGGCAGCGTTAGCCACATGTTCGATCATTGCGCGATTCTGGCGTTCAAGGGCGATGACGAAGAAGCCACGCTGGAAGCGCTGATGATGGCCGACGTCGACGTGACCGACATCGAGAACGAAGACGGCCTGATCACCGTATTTACCCCGAGCACCGAATACTTCAAGGCCAAGCAAGCCCTGACCGATGCCTTGGGTGAAGTGGACTTTGAAGTGGACCTGATCCAGTTTCTGCCGCAAATCACTACCGAGATCAGCGGTGAGGATGTGGCCATGTTCGAGAAGTTTACCGACATGCTGAACGAGCTGGACGACGTGCAAAACATCTACCACAACGCCGAGTTCTGATCTGCCAGGGCGCTGCCATGCAGCGCCCGCTTAAGTCTGCGACCGCAACAACAGCAACAGCCCCATTGCTGTGAGTGACAAGAGTAACAACGCCCCGCTCTTCAATTTCATAACCTACTCCTGACCCGCACTGGCTCTCAATGGCTCGCTTTCAGCTCTATCCAGCTGCTTGCGCTCTTCACGCAACACATCCATTCGCTCCTTCAGTCCCTGCTTCTCATCGCCTTCGGCTTGCTTGGCCTGTTGCTCCAGCGCTTCCATGATCTCGGCTAGTTCAGCCTTGCGCTGCTGTAGTTGCTGCGCCAGTTCAGCCTTGTCAAATAGCACTTTCTCCGCAATTTTTTCAGGCTCCACAGCCGATGAGGCGGCGGGCCGCTGACGCGCGGGAGCAGGAATAAAGCTGTAACCGGCATCAACCGGGCGTTGATTCATGATGGTCGCCGACATGATCTCGATACCAGCGCCATGTAACTGATCAAGAATTGCCTTGTGCAGCTTGGAGCGCGCCGTGATCAAGCCCTTGGCCTCCGGCAGCACCCCGGAGATTCGATAGGTAATGGCAAAATTGCCCAACTCCAGTATCTGCACAAAAGCATCATCGAGCTTACTGCTCTCTGCCGCCTTGATCAGCAGAGGCTCGACTTGTGCGTGGTTTACGTCGTAACCCAAGGACAGAGACGCCGATACCAGCGCCCCTGCACTGCGCAGGGCCGATACTGGATTATTGGTCAGGTAGGTATTGGGCAACGCAATCAACTCGCCGGTCTCGGACTGAATCTCGGTATCAAATAAACCGCGTTCGGCTACGCGGCCAAAATGCGTACCGACCGAGATGAAATCGCCGATCACAAAAGGTTTGGTGATGCGCAGCAGTATGCCGGCAGCCAGATTGGCGAAAATATTACTGGAGGAAAACGCGAACACGCCTGAGACCAGCAAACCCAGCAGAGCAATGATTTGATTGCGCGAGCCCTCACTGACCGGTAACGCCAGAATCACTGCAACCAGGCCGACCAGGGTCAACCCAAGCATGATCAGCTGCCGCGAAAACAACTTTTCGTTGCCCAACCCACCATGCCGACGAATCAGCAGATAATCTGCACTCCAGAGCGCCAAGCCTACCACCAGCAGGGTTTCCAGCAGGGGTATGACATTGGCCAAGCTATCCATCACATCGAGCAACACCTGCACAGTCACCTCACCTCTTATCTGATCCGTTGCCGGCATGGCCGGGATAATACTTCTGCGCATCCGCACGCCGGTATTGTTGAAATACTGCCACTTCCCAGGGGCGAATAGCGAGAATCATACTGACGCCATAACGCTGCTCCAGCGGCAACGCCAAGTCTTCCTGGTGACTATGGCGAAACTCCAGAGCCAAACGGCGCAATTTCTGTTGCATGGCCTCGTTGCTGCGCGGCGACAGCATGCCGTTGAGAAAAAGACGCAACTCACCCGGCCGATTAAAATGACACTGAAAGAAGTCTGCCTGCACCTGCGATTCAAAAAAGCGCTGGATGGGGCCATTCTTTTGCCAGTTGAAGTCATGGGTAATCAGCGGCTTTATGCGATTACCCGGTAGCAGTTCGATCAACCCCATACGATCGAGTCGCGCCAGTTTGCTGATCGCCTCCGGCTCGCTCAAGGCATAGTTTTCCAGCATTTGCCGCAGACTCCAACGATTCAATGCGCAGATGGCCACCAGCAACAGCTTGCTGTCGGACACCAGTTCCTGCTCTTGCTCTAACGCCAACGCATCAATACACAGATCGTGCTCCAAGCGTCGCACCAGGTCACTTATCTCCAGGCCCAATAGCGCACAGACGCGGTCCAGCCGCTGCAATGAGAACTGCCGTTCAGCAAACAGGCGCTTGACGCTAGCCTCTGACAGCGCCAGCGCCTGCGCCACCTGCAGATAGGTAACGCCTTGCTCTTTAAGCAGTTTCTTCAATACATCAATGATCGCCGTCGTTTGCGCCATATACGCACATTCTCCTGAGCACAGAAAAGTATCGCCCAGTAATACCCAAAGCGCTCTTCATTGCAACTTTTGTGGTTTATCTCGCGACTCGGTAGCAACTAATGCACATTGCTTTCCAGCGGCGACAAACCTGCCGCACTCAATCAATACGAGGTAGCAAGCAATGGAAAGCGAGATCAACAGTAACTCCAGTGGCTGGGTATTTTTCGTCAAGGTGTCTTTTGCGGTTGCCTTGCTGGCCACCGGAGCGGGCGTGGTCTTCGCACCCACCGACCTGCTGGTCAAAGGTTACATGGCCGTCTGCGCGCTGTTTCTGGTCAGCACCACTATCACCCTGTCAAAAACCATGCGCGATGAGCATGAGGGCAAGCGTATTCACAACCGTATTTCCGACGCCCGCGCCCAACAACTATTGAAAGAATATACGGAGTAACCCCTATGACTATTTGGCGAAAAGTAGGCACCCTGTTCCGCGCTCAGGCTCAGGAACCCCTGGAACATCTGGTTGATGCCAACGCACTGCGCATCATGGAACAGGAGCTGCGCGATACCGAGCAGGCCATGCTGCGGGCAAAACGTGAGCTGGCCTGTCTGATGGCCAGCAGCAAGCAATTACAGCGCAGCAACCAACAGCTGGCCGATGAACTGATAGCCCGCGAAGCACAGGCCCAACAGGCCATGACACGCGATGAGGCCGGGCTCGCCTATGAGCTGGCCGAGTGGATTGCCGAGCACGAAAACCAGTTACAACAGCAGCGCCAACAAGCCGAACACCTGCAACGACAGGAGACTCAGCTACGCCATCGTTTGCGCGAGGCCGCGCAGTTGCACCAGAGCTACCGCAGAGAGTTGCAGCTGGCGCGCGCCAATCGCAATGCCGAGCAGGTACTCAACAACCTCGGCGGCCACACCCAGGGCCTACAAACACACATGGGGGATCTGGCCAGCTCGCTGGAGCGCATTCGCCGCCAGCAGTCCAGCTTCAGCGACGTCGACAATGCCATGCGTACACTGCAGCAGGAAGACGACGGCAGTGCGCTGGACGCACGTCTGCAACAGGCCGGCATCAATACCGGAAGAAGCGACGCCAACAGCGTACTGTCCAGGCTGCGCGCCACAACTGAACTGCGCACAAATAGCTGAAAGCAGCGCAAAGCTGGCGACGATCATCGTCGCCAGCAATCCATAAGTTATTTATTCAACAAACACAGATTAAAGATATTTAACCTATTCTTAGAACAGTGCCAGAGTATCCCAACACCCACTGGAGCTACCCTGATGAATATCTTTAAAGCCCTTTCTGCAACCCTGCTGCTGAGCTATGCCGCTCTGCTGCAGGCCTCACCGCCAGTCACTGCGCTGCGCCTGTCGCTGATCCCTACCGCCGAATCCAGCGGTGCCCCGGAAGCACTCACAGTCAGTGGCGGACGCTGGTTGCAAGAGCGCAATCTGGTGCACAACGCGATGCTGATTGAACATCCCCAAGGGCGCTTTCTATTTGATACCGGACTGGGTCGAGAAACCGACGCGGCTTTCGCCCACAACAATTGGATCAACCGCAAGCTCCTTGCCTACCGCCACCTTGACCCCGCGCGCGATCAACTAGAGAAAGCCGGATACACAATCAACGATATCGACTTCATCATCCCCAGCCACCTGCATTGGGACCACGTAGGCGGCCTACCAGACTTCCCCGGAATTCAGGTCAAGATACTGCCCGGAGCTCTGGAAGAGGCACGTGAACATGGCATGCCTCCAGCCTTCCTGGTCGAGCAACTGGCTGGCGAACGGGACTGGTATATCCTCCAGCTGGAAGATATGCCCTATCAGGGATTCCCACGCAGCCTGGATCTATTCAACGACCAGCGTCTGATTCTGGTCGACCTGAGTGGGCATACAGCGGGTCAGGTTGGTCTGTTCGTCAACCTGGATTCAGGCAAGCGTCTATTTCTGATTGGCGATACCAGCTGGACGCTACGCGGGGTTGAAACCAACCAAACCAGGCCCTCAGTTGTGCAGTGGACCAGCCACGTTGACAGTGACCCTGAACAAAACCGCCGCCAGCTGGCGCTCATTCACCAACTACAGAACCGTGATCCAGAGCTGATCATAGTGCCGGCCCATGATGAGTTTGTCGCCGCAACACTGGCACACTTCCCAACCTTTGAAGACTAAGCCGAGGAAAATACCATGGACCTGCGCAGCCTCCGCTACTTCTGCGCCGCAGCTGAGCTAGGCAGCCTGACTGCCGCAGCTGAACACTGCCACGTAGCACAGCCGTCGATCTCCAATGCAGTAGCGCAACTAGAGTTTGAATTTACGCTGAGGCTATTCAGCCGCAGCAAAAAGGGAGTCGCCCTGACGCCAGAAGGGCAGCACTTTTACCAGGCAGCGACGCAACTACTGAGTAACGCAGAGCAAATGGCGCAACGCTTCAAGCGCCCCACTCTGGCTAGTCTGTCTCTGGGCATCAGCCACCAGCTGGCTAGTCGGGACAGCGGTTATCTGCTGCAGCTGGTCGCCAATAATCTGCAGGACTATCGCCTGCAAGTACGGGTTAACCCCACGTCGCCACCAGACCTTTGGATTACCAGTGCGCGGCAGGCACCGAAAGGCTATGGTTTCATAACGCTGCTGGAACAGGAATACCAACTCTTGCTGCCTCGCGGCTGGCCGGTAAGTCACCCGCTCGACCTGAACGAAGCGCTGGATTACAGTTGGATTGATCGACTCGATTGTGAATTACGCGCAGCCTTCATATCCCACGTGCCTGGCCTCGCAGAGCGTTGCACACTGCAGGTCGATACCGAGGACCTGGCTTTAAGCCTGGTGCAACACCGCCAGGGCGCCACCGTCATGGCCGTCAGCGACGATATCGATGAACTGATTCCAGCAATCCAGCACTTCTCACTGAGCGGCTTGATACCTGAAGACTTACGCCTGCGGCAACTGGGCTTGGCCTACTCGCCGGGGCTGGAGCAGACGATTAGCCACGCCTTTAACTAAGGCCAATCAATCGAGCTTACAGCCGTCCGCGCACCGAGCACGAAACCGGCGAGCAGCAAAATGGCGGTAGCCCCAGTCCAGCAAGGGCGTGAGGTGCAGCAGTTGCACCAGTTTCCCCAACCAGCGCCAACCGGGCAGCTCTCGCCAGATCACCTTGAATCCAGCGACACCGAGCTGCCAACGACCTTCAATATCGCGCACATGCAGCACCTGCATGGCGTCAGTCATGGCAATGCCAAACTCATCCAGCCGCGCTGGCTCAGCAACGATGTCCAGCCAGTCTATCCGATGCTGCTGGTCAAGCCGCTGGTAGTGAGCGATCTCGCGTCGGCATAGCGGGCAGCCGCCATCGTACAACACCACAGGTCGCGTCATTGTCATTGCTCCATCGGTAACCGCAGAGTCTATGAGTGTGCCAGAAAGCAGGGCGAGATGTCGCTGCACACTGCAGTCTCATCATCGATGCAATAGCTAGCGCCAGCCTGAAACCCTGCTGTCCTGGATCAAGACGAGTGTGCATTGCAGCGCTATCAGTCAGACTTTTTGCTAATAACAAAGCCAACGTAAAGTCATCTATTTGCAAGCTGACTCATCTACACTAGAGCGATGAACAAACCAGCTGGCAAGTCCGATCCCATCTTTAAGGCCGCTCGCAAACAGGTCAGCAAGGTGCTTGCGCCCCTTACGCCGGGTGAGGCGCCTGATGCCGAAGCGATTCATGCGATCCGCGTATGCAGCAAGAAATTGCGTGCGCTACTGCAGCTTTATCGCCCCGGCAATGCCAAGGCCGACATAAAGCAGGTAGAACAACTGCTAAAACAACTTGCCAATTCCTATGCCGGGCTACGCGACGCGCACGTGCAGGAAAAAACCCTGGGCCGCCTGGTCAGTAACCTGCCCGCCGATGATCAAGCGCCTATGCAGCCGCTGTTCGATTACTTTGCTCAAGCAAACCATCAGGCCAACGAACAGATCAATCCCATAGACGCCCACACTGGCTTTGCCGAGGTACTCGAACAATGGGCAGAGCTGCTGCGTTTGCAGCACCGTTCAGATCCAGCCAAGGGTCTCGACTACAGCTACCGTCGAGCAAGAAAGTTGGCACTCGAGGCGCACCAAACTGGCGAAGACGATACTTACCACCAGTGCCGAAAGTGGACCAAATATTACCTCTATCAGGCTCAGTTGCTATGCGACCGCAAAGCCGCGAAAGCAAGCATCAAAGCACTCAAACAGCTGGGTGAGCTGTTGGGGCAGTTTCAGGACCACTGTGTGCTGGAAGACAGCCTGCTCAATGGCACGCTAGCAGCATGCGAGCTTGAAGCCGCCAGCCAGCAGGCACTGCAGGCTATAGAGCAGCAGAAATCACATGACAAGGAAAAAGCCAGGCAACTGTTCGAGCAGCTCTATCAGCAGCCGCACGTGCCGTTGAAATGCTGAACCCCTGAGTTTGCAGGCAACTGCAAAGATTATGCTTCCCGAACGGCAAGCTATGCGGTGAAATAAGCTCCCAGATAAAAAACGGCAGGGACGAGACAATGGATTGGCGCGGCAGAAGACAGAGCAACAACGTAGAGGACCGTCGCGGACAGAATATCCAACGTGCCAGTGGCGGCGGCGCAGCCCTATTACTGGTGCGCTTTCTGCCGATGCTGCTGCGTAGCAAGACCGGGCGTATTGTGCTCATTCTCGGTGTACTGGCGGTCTTTGGTGCCAAAATGCTGGGGTTCGATGTACTACCCATGCTGCTGGGAAGCGGGAGTCAAACGGTAAGCCAAAGCCCGCGCGAGTTCAGCCCGCAGGAACAGGAGCTGGCCCAGTTTGTATCGGTGGTACTGGCTGATACCGAAACCACCTGGAACGCGCTATTCAGCGCCGCCGGTAAAACCTATCAGGAGCCTCGCCTGGTGCTGTTTTCCAATCGCGTCAATTCCGCGTGCGGCACCGCCAGCTCGGCGGTTGGCCCGTTTTATTGCCCCGGCGACAATCAAGTCTATCTGGATCTCGCGTTCTTTAACGACATGCGCCAGCAGCTCGGCGCGCCCGGTGACTTTGCGCAGGCTTACGTCATCGCTCACGAAGTCGGCCATCACGTGCAGAACCTGCTGGGCATCAGCCAGAAAGTACGTCAGGCCGGCGAGGGTAAATCGCAGACAACCGTCAACGCACTGTCGGTAAAGCAGGAACTGCAAGCGGACTGTTTTGCCGGAATCTGGGGCCATGTTGCCAATCGTCAACGCCAACTACTCGACCCGGATGACCTGGAAGAGGCGCTCACCGCAGCATCAGCTATTGGCGATGATCGGCTACAGCGCCAGGCTGGCCAGGATGTGGTGCCCGATAGCTTCACTCACGGCAGCTCTGCGCAACGTGTTAAATGGTTCAAGCGCGGCTTTGAGTCGGGCAGCATGGCTGACTGCGACACCTTCTCAGCTGCCAATTAGCACCCTCAAGTCTTGATAGGGGCGCCGCGCCAGGCGTCCCAACGCGCGTTAACCCAAAGCGATAGCGCGATCACGACCGAGCCAGCCCCCAGGCGCAACAAATCCGCGTCGTGGTTCCAGATAACCAGATTGACTACCAACCCAGCGGGCACCAGCGCGTTGTTCATCACCCCGAGCGTACCCGCGTCGACCTGCGCTGCGCCGCGATTCCAGAAGAAAAACCCCAGCCCCGACGCGGCAACTCCCAGCCAGACCAGCACGCCCCACTGCACACTGGTGTGCGGCATACGACTGTGATCACCGAGGAACAGCCAGGCTGGCAGCACCACCATAAAAGCGCCGATAAAAAACAAACCAAAGCCCTGCCACTGGTTGCGCGGAGTCAGTTGGTAGCGGCGCACCATGTGCGCGTAACCCACCTGCCCCGCTGCAAAAGTCAGATTAGCCAGCTGCATAATCAGAAAACCACGGATAAAGCTGTCACTCAGCCCGTCGTAACGGATGATGCCGGCGCCCACCACGGCAATACTCGCCGCCACCAAGGGACCGAGACTCAAACGCCGACGTATCAGGTTATCCACCAGCGCAATGTGCAGCGGCGTGAAGATAGTAAACAGCAGCACTTCCGGCACAGAAATGTATTCGAAAGATAGGTACAGGCAGATGTAGGTAACACCGAACTGCAAGGCACCCACCAACAGCAGGCCACCAATCATCGGTCGCGGCAAGGCACGCAGGCGCAGCAGCGGCAGAAACAGCAGGCTCGCCAGTGCGGTGCGCGTTAGCACGGAAAAATAGCTATCGACCTGACCGGCGAGATATTCGCCGATCAGGCTGAACGAGAGCGCCCACAATAAGGTAACGGCAATAAGAAAAGGCATGATATCCCGTGGAAAAAAACGCGAGTATAACGGCCTGCCGCGCGGACGCGTAGCCAATGAACCAGCAATTACCCTGGCAGCCAGACTATTTGCGCGCTAAATTATCACTCTCTGACGTATTCGCTCACCCACTCACAGGACTTTTCATGCCCCAATCAGACGCCTGCCCGGAGCTGATGCTGGACAATCAGCTGTGCTTTGCCCTGCACTCCACCTCGCTGCTAATGACCAAGGTGTACAAGCCGCTGCTCAAGGCATTGGCGCTGACCTATCCTCAGTACCTGGCCATGTTGGTGCTATGGGAGAACGACGGTATCACCGTCGGCGATATCAGCAAACGACTACTCACCGATCCGGGCTCGCTTACTCCCCTGCTCAAGCGCCTGGAAGCCGAAGGCCTGCTCAAGCGTCAGCGCAGCAAGCAAGACGAACGTGTGGTAGAGCTGCACTTGACCGATGCGGGCCACGCACTGAAAGAGCAAGCCAAAGCGGTGCCACGCTGCATCGTTGACGCAGCGGATCAATCACTGGACGAACTGGTAACACTGCGTGACCAGCTACTCAAGCTGCGCACCTCGCTACAGCGTAGCCTTGAAGGCTGACTTGCAAGCGTATTAGCCGCACCACAAGACCACTCAAGCAAGTACACAGAATAGACACTGCAATTTATCTTGCGCACAAGATAAATGGCGAGTAGATTAGCTTTTTAGTTAGCGCGCAATAATTATTCGCGCAATTAAAATTAGCTGAATATCACGCAGGAGATTGTCCATGTCTATTGAGAACGTTGTATATCGTGCCTATGCAGAAGCTACCGGCGGTCGTGATGGTCGCGCCATTTCATCCGACGGCGTGCTGGATGTTGAGCTGAGCACACCAAAAGAACTCGGCGGGGCTGGCGGCCAAGGCACTAACCCCGAACAGCTATTTGCTGCTGGTTATTCCGCCTGCTACATCGGTGCGATGAAGTTCGTTGCCGGCCGGGACAAGCTCGCCATGCCAGCCGATGCCTCAGTTGAAGGCGTTGTAGGTATTGGCCAGATCCCCAACGGCTTTGGCATCGAAGTTGAGCTGCGTATCAGCCTGCCGGGCATGGATGATGAGCAAGCGAGCCAACTGATCGAGCGCGCGCATCAGGTATGCCCCTACTCCAACGCCACCCGTGGCAATATCGACGTCACCCTGACTCGAGTTTAAGCGTCCGCCGCGACTCCATAGCCCGGCCAGGGCTGTGGAGCCAGTTGCAGCGAGAGGGTAAAGGCGAAGATGAGGCTGTTACTGAATGCCTAAAGCAGCTTGGACGCCAGCAGACTGGCCGCAGCAACGATAAAACCGACCGCAATCAGTACCAGCAGACCATCCCTTGCCACCAAGGCTAGCCCGAGAATAGCTAACGCCAGGCCGACTATTGACGATGAAAAAGGCACCAGCTCGAGAAAGGGCAAGCCTGCTGCTACCGTCACACATAAACCGGCCAGCAGATAGGAAGAGGAAGGATGCATCATAAAGCTAAGGCGCGGCTTGATCAGACGATCAATGCGCCGAGCGCCTGGCTTGACCCAATCAATCGCCTTAAGCAGCTTTTGCTGCGGCACTGAACGATTGAGAATGAAGGCTGGCAACCAGAAGTTCTTGCGGCCGATCAGCATCTGCACCGCAATCAGCATCACAAACAAACCCGCAAAAACAGCCATGCCCGGAATGCCGCTCAGTGGCGAAAACAGCGTGACCCCGATAACCAGCAAAAGCGGACCAAAGGAGCGGCTACCCACCGACTCCACCACCTGACGCATATAAATGCGCTGCTGATCACCGGCCAGACCAGCTATCTGATCCAGCATCTGCTCAAGATTTTGGGGTGATTCCGGCACCAGTGCGACTCCTGCAAAAGCCCGGCTTGTGCGCCGGGCCTTCCTCACATCAAAGCGGCTTACCGCGATTACCATGGGCAGCCACAAACTGCTGCACATCGGCAAGGCTATTGGGTAGCACGGTACACCGCTCGTCGCGCTCAAACAGATCGCTCAAATGCAGCGGCAGTTGCAGTTCCTGACCGACGCCAGCTTCACGCACCGCATCCGGGAATTTGACCGGGTGGGCGGTGCCTAGCGTGATCATAGGGATGCTCAACGAACGCCGGCACTCACGCGCAGCGTGCACGCCAATCGCAGTGTGCGGATCAAGCAACTCACCGCAGTCGCTATAGACGCTGGCGATAGTTGCGCAGGTCTGCTCGTCATCAACCGCCAGGGAATCAAATAGTTTGCGGGCTTCTGTCCAGCGATCATCCTCAACCGACAGCTTACCGGTCTGCTTGAACTCATTCAGCAGATCAGCCACCAGCGCGCCATTACGGCCGTGCAGATCAAACAACAGACGCTCAAAGTTCGACGACACCATGATATCCATCGAGGGTGACAGCGACGGATGCAACGTGTCCTTGTTGTAGGCGTTGCCGCTCATGAAGCGGTGCAGAATGTCGTTGCGGTTGGTCGCCACAATCAACTGACTGATCGGTAGCCCCATATTGCGCGCCAAATAACCGGCAAAAATGTCGCCAAAGTTACCAGTAGGGACAGAGAACGCCATAGAGCGAGCCGGCCCGCCCAGCTGCAGGGCAGCGTGAAAGTAGTAGACGATCTGCGCCATGATGCGCGCCCAGTTGATCGAGTTGACCGCAACCAGGCGAGTCCCCTTGAGGAAGCCCTGATCGGCAAAGCTGGCCTTGATCATTTCCTGGCAGTCATCGAAGTTGCCTTCAATGGCGATGTTATGAATGTTATCGCCCTTGATGGTGGTCATCTGACGACGCTGTACTTCGGATACGCGGTTGTGCGGATGCAGAATAAAAATATCTACATTCTCGCAGCGGCGGCACCCTTCAATCGCAGCTGAGCCGGTATCACCCGAGGTAGCCCCCATGATAACGACGCGCTCGCCACGCTTTTGCAAAAAGTAATCAAGCATGCGGCCGAGCAGCTGCAGGGCAAAATCCTTGAACGCCAGCGTTGGGCCGTGAAACAGTTCAAGCACCCACTCATTGCCATTCAACTGGCGCAGCGGTGCAACCGACTGATGCTCAAAGACACCGTAGGTTTCCTGCAGAATCTGTTTGAAGTCAGCATCCGGAATGCTGCCACTGACAAACGGGCGCATCACATTGAACGCCAGCTCGTGGTAGGGCAAGTCAGCCCAGGAGGCAATTTGCTCTTGGGTAAAACGTGGCAGGTTCTCAGGAACGTAGAGACCACCATCAGAGGCCAGACCGGCCAGCAAAACATCTTCAAAGTTAAGGGCCGGAGCCTGGCCGCGAGTGCTGATATAGCGCATTGCAAAACCCTTCAGGTTTTAGCCTGAAGCTTAAAGCTAGAAGCTAGAAGCGCAACGCTTCCAGCTTTCGGCTTCCAGCTTCCAGCTCGATTTAGTTCAGTTGTTCTACCCGTACCCGCATCAGCGGACCGGCGATTTCATCCAGAGCTTCCAGTGCGGCAATGGCAACATTCATGTCGCGCTCTTGCACGCGGTGAGTCAGCAGAATGATTGGCACCAGGCCGTCCTGCTCCTCTGCTTCCTTCTGCATGATCGACTCGATGTTGATACCACGCTCGGACAGGATAGTCGCGACCTTGGCCAGCACGCCTGGGCGATCCTTAGCTTGCAGGCGCAGGTAGTAGGCGGTCTCGACATCCTCAACCGACAACACCGGCAAATCAGACAAGGCGTCAGCCTGGAATGCCAGGTGCGGTACGCGGTTGTTAGGATCGGTAGTCAGGGTACGTACCACATCGATAATGTCAGCAACGACCGCAGATGCAGTCGGCTCGGCTCCAGCGCCTGCACCGTAATACAGGGTTGAGCCCACAGCGTCGCCGTTGACCATGACCGCGTTCATGACGCCGTTCACGTTGGCCAGCAGACGATCAGCCGGGATCAGCGTCGGATGCACGCGCAACTCAACACCGTTACCCATGCGGCGCGCCACGCCCAAATGCTTGATGCGGTAACCCAGGGCTTCAGCGTAATTGACATCCGCTGTAGTCAGCTTGGTAATGCCCTCGGTGTAGGCCTTATCGAACTGCAACGGGATACCAAAGGCAATAGACGCCAGGATCGTCAGCTTGTGGGCCGCGTCGATACCTTCCACATCAAATGTCGGGTCCGACTCGGCATAGCCCAATGCTTGCGCCTCGGCCAACACGTCTTCAAAGGTACGCCCCTTGTCGCGCATCTCGGTAAGAATGAAGTTACCGGTGCCATTGATAATGCCCGCAACCCACTCAATCTGGTTCGCCGCCAAGCCTTCACGCAGCGCCTTGATAATGGGAATGCCGCCAGCTACGGAAGCCTCGAAGGCAACCATTACGCCCTTCTCGCTCGCCGCCGCAAAGATCTCGTTACCGTGCACAGCGATCAAGGCCTTGTTAGCGGTAACCACATGTTTGCCATTGGCAATAGCGCCCATAACGACATCCTTGGCGAGGGTATAACCGCCAATCAGCTCAACCACGATGTCGATTTCAGGGTTATTAACCACGTCGAACACGTCATCAGTGGTCGGCGTCACACCAATATTGCAGGCCGGGTTCAAGTGACGAGTCGCAATCTGCGCCACATCAATACCACGCCCCGCGCGACGAGCAATTTCTGCTGCGTTACGCTGCAGGACGTTAAAGGTGCCACCGCCAACGGTGCCCAAACCACAGATGCCTACTTTGACCGGTTTCAAACGTTGGTCCCCACTTTGTTATCTAGTCGAATACATATTGGATTGCCCGGCAGCCTGCGCTGCCCGAGCGACGATTACTCTTTGTTTTCCAGCGCTATGGTAGCTAACTGTTGCGCTGGCTGATAACCCGGAATCATCACGCCGTTGGCGAGAAAAATAGCCGGCGTACCCTGCACGCCCAACTGCTTACCCAGTTCATATTCCTGCGCTACTGGATTGGCACAGGTTTTCTCTTCAACCGTTTTGCCCTGCTTGGCAGACGTCATGGCCTGCTGGCGGTTGTCTGCACACCAGACAGACTGCATGACCTGAGCTGCCGGCGACTGCATGCCGCCGCGCGGGAAGGCCATATAGCGCACTTCAATGCCCAGATTATTCAACTGTTCAACTTCGCTATGCAGCTTGCGGCAGTAGCCACAATCCACGTCGGTAAACACCGTGACATGGGTTTTTGGCTCTTCCGGCGCAAACACCACCATGTCACTGGCATCGACTCTATCGAGCACCTGGGCGATACCGCTGGCCTCCGCAACCGATGTCAGGTTGCGCGGCTGACCGTCGTTCACTTCGATCAGCGTGCCCTGCATGAAATACTTGCCATCAGCGGTGGCATAAAGCACGCGCCCGGTTTCCAGCTGAACTTGATACAGACCGTCAACCGGCGTTTCAGAAATAGCCGATACCGGCACGTCAAATTTGAGTTTTGCCAGACCCTCGATGATCGCAGTCTGGGTATCTGCCATTACCTGTGAGCCCCACAGGGCAAGCAGACAGGTCACGCCGTATCTCAGTCGCATAATCTGATCCTCTAGAAGACGGCAAAGCTTATCATGAAACCTCCCTATCACCCACGGGGATGGTGCTCTGCGTGCATGTCACGCAATCGCTGGCGGGCAATATGTGTGTATATCTGTGTAGTAGACAGATCACTATGGCCGAGCAACATCTGCACCACGCGTAAATCCGCGCCATGGTTGAGCAGATGGGTAGCAAAGGCATGTCGCAAGGTATGCGGCGACAGCGAAGAGCTGACACCGGCCTGGCGTGCATGTAGCTTGATGCGGTGCCAGAATGTCTGGCGCGTCATCTCCCGTCCCAAACGGCTAGGAAACACCACGTCACTCGGCTTGCCAGCCAATAGCGCTGGCCGACTATCCTGTACATAGCGTTCAAGCCAGACCATGGCCTCTTCACCCAAAGGCACCAGTCGCTCTTTGTTGCCTTTACCGGTCACCCGCACTATGCCCTGACGCAGGTTGACCTGGTCCAACCGCAGACCAACCAATTCGCTGACACGCAGGCCACAGGCATAAAGTACTTCGAGCATGCAGCGATCACGCATACCCAGACTGTCTTCAATATCCGGGGCCGCCAGCAACAGCTCAACGTCCCGCTCACTCAGCGCCTTGGGCAAGGGCCGGCCTAACTTGGGCATGGCCACGTCCAGGGTGGGATCCAGCGTCAACCGGCCCACGCGGACCAGATAACGATAGAAACCACGTAAACAGGACAGTAACCGGGCACTGGATCGCGCCTGATATCCCTGAGCTATGCGCCAACCCAGATGCTCCATCAGATCAGCGCGCGAGGCGTTGAGCAAGTCGCTACGGCGTTGCCCCAGCCAACCGGCGAGCAAACTCAGGTCGGTGCGATAGGCCGTCAACGTATGCTTTGACAACCCACGTTCCAGCCACAGACTATCGAGAAACTCGGCAATCAGTTGCTGGTCGTCCGGTGCGACCGGCGCGTTTTCGTCTGCGGACATGACCTGCTCACTGTGCTGAGGAAACCACCATTAAAAACAGTCGCCCACAAAAAAGCAGCCCTTAGGCTGCTTTTTTGTGGGTCAAGCGTCCGTTCAGGACAGCTTTTCCTTGATACGTGCTGCACGGCCAGACAAGGCACGCAGGTAGTACAATTTCGCTTTACGTACATCACCGCGACGCTTGACAGAAATGCTGTCGATCAGCGGCGAGTAAGTCTGGAAAGTACGCTCAACACCAACACCGCTAGAGATCTTGCGAACGGTGAAAGCAGAGTTCAGACCACGGTTACGCTTACCGATAACCACGCCTTCAAAGGCCTGCAGACGCGAGCGATCGCCTTCCTTCACTTTGACCTGGACAATGACGGTATCACCCGGCGCGAACGCGGGGATTTCCTTGGACATTTGTTCAGCTTCAATCTGGGCAATAATATTGGACATCGTTGCTTCTCCTGCACAGGCCGTCGGACCTGTTAATGGTTATCGGTTTCCTGTTCGCGGATAAATTCCGCCAACAGCTTCTGCTGTTCTTTGCTCAATTCCAGCTCTTCGAGCAACTCTGGCCGACGTTGCCAGGTTCTTCCCAAAGACTGCTTGAGACGCCAGCGCCGGATCAGTTCATGATTACCGCTGAGCAACACCTCCGGTACGCGCTGCCCGTCAAATTCTTCCGGCCGAGTGTAATGTGGGCAATCCAGCCACCCCGCCGAAAAAGAATCTTCAACCGCTGAATCCGCATGCCCAAGCACGCCGGGGATCAATCGGGTTACTGCATCCAGAAGCACCATGGCTCCCAGCTCACCACCGGACAACACGTAGTCGCCAATGGAAATCTCTTCATCGACACAGCGCTCAATAATGCGCTCATCAATGCCCTCATAGCGACCACACAGCAAAATCACACTGTCCAGTTTTGCCAGCTGCTCAACCCGTTGCTGAGTGAGTGGCTGACCCTGCGGTGACAAATAGATCACCCGGGCTTGCGAGGGTGCCTGCTGCTTGATCGCCGTAATGGACTCAAGCAAAGGCTCAACCTTCATCAGCATGCCAGGGCCGCCGCCAAAGGGTCGATCATCTACCGTACGATGACGATCATGTGCATGTTCACGGGGATTACTGAAAACAACTTCCAGCTGTCCGCGCTTGACGGCTCGTCCGGTTACACCAGACTCGGTCAGCGCTGTAAACATTTCGGGAAACAGGGTTACCACACCGGCCCACACCGATCAGAACTCCGAATCCCAGTCGACCTGGATAGTTGCCTTGTCCAAATCAATATTCACTACAAACTGGCCGGGCAAGTAGGGCAACACACGTTCGCGCTGATCAATACTGCCTTCGCAGGGCTTGACCACCATTACGTCGTTGGAACCGGTTTCGAGCAGGTGATCCACCTTGCCGAACAACTGGCCTTCCAGGTTAATCACCTGCAAGCCTTCCAGCTGGTACCAGTAATACTCACCTTCTTCGAGTTCGGGCAGAGAACCAGCCTCCACACTAATCTCGAAGTTAACCAGCGCCTCGGCTTTATCGCGATCATCTACGCCCTTGAGCTCAACAATCAGGACTCGCCCTTGCAGGCGACCACCAAGGACGGACACTGTGCGTTGCTCGGAACCTCTACTAAGGCTCCACTGCGCATAACCCAGCACATTGTCCAGCGGGTCGGTGTGCGAATACACCTTGACCGCCCCGCGCAGCCCATGAACCGATACGATCTTGCCGAGAATCACCCGAGGCGATTCTGTCGATTCAGGAGCAGCTATCATATTCAGGCAGCTGCCTGAGATTCCTTCAACAGAGCAGCAACACGCTCAGAAGGCTGTGCACCCTTGCTCAACCAGTACTGAACACGCTCGTCGTTTACGGACAAACGGATTTCTGCACCGGATGCAACCGGGTTGAAGAAGCCAACGCGCTCAACAAAACGACCATCACGGGCGTTACGGCTGTTGGCAACAGTCAAATGATAGAAGGGGCGCTTCTTGGAGCCACCACGAGCAAGACGAATGGTTACCATGTGGACATCGTTTCCTGTGTTTGAATAACGCTACAAAATTCATCACGGGCTGTGCTGCAATTAACGCATACACCTAGGGCCCGAAAGGTCGCGTATTCTACGGAATATCGCGACCGATGAAAACTCTTTTTTATTTAAGGCCGTACTGACCCATCCCCTAAAGGATAAACAGCTCAGAATCGAGGCATGCCGCCGCCGGGGGGCAACATACCACCGCCGCCACCCATACCGCCGCCGCCCATTCCACCCATGCCACGCATAAGCTTGGCCATGCCACCCTTACCCGTGACCTTTTTCATCATTTTCTGCATCTGCTTATGCTGCTTAAGCACCCGGCCGATGTCCTGAATCTGCGAACCTGAGCCCGCCGCAATGCGGCGCTTGCGTGAGCCGCTGATGATATCGGGGTTACGGCGCTCGCCGGGCGTCATCGAGTTGATGATCGCCTCCATGCGCTTGAATTGCTTGGTCGCTTCAGTCTGCGCGGTTTCCATCTGGGCCGGATTCATCTTGCCACCCATCATCGGCAGCTTTTCCATCATCGAGCCCAGACCGCCCATGCTGTTCATTTGCTGTAGCTGATCACGGAAGTCTTCAAGGTCGAAGCCCTTACCCTTTTTCAACTTCTTGGCCAGCTTCTCGGCCTTGTCCTTATCCAGCTTTTGCTCGGCTTGCTCGATCAGGCTGAGCACATCGCCCATACCAAGAATGCGCGAAGCAACGCGATCAGGGTGGAATACCTCAAGCGCATCGACCTTCTCGCCCATCCCGAGGAACTTGATCGGCTTGCCGGTAATGTGACGAACCGAGAGCGCAGCACCACCGCGCGCATCACCATCAACCTTGGTGAGGATCACGCCCGTCAGCGGCAGCGCCTCGTTAAAGGCCTGCGCCGTATTGGCCGCGTCCTGACCGGTCATGGCGTCAACTACAAACAGGGTCTCCGACGGCTTGGCCGCGGCGTGCACCTGCTTGATTTCAGCCATCATCTCGGCGTCGATATGCAAACGACCCGCGGTATCGACAATCAGCACGTCCATAAAGCGGTTCTTCGCTTCACGCAGCGCTGCCTCAACGATGGCTACCGGCTTCTGCTCAAGATCCGAGGGGAAAAACGTGACATCCACTTCAGCAGCCAGAGTCTCCAACTGCTTGATCGCCGCCGGACGGTAAACGTCGACGCTGACCACCATGACCTTTTTCTTTTCACGCTCACGCAGTGTCTTCGCCAACTTGGCGACACTGGTAGTTTTACCCGCGCCCTGCAGACCCGCCATCAAAATCACCGCCGGAGGGGTAACCGCCAGGTTCAGACCTTCGGTCTGCCCCATAACCGCTTCCAGCTCGGACTTCACGATCTTGACGAAGACCTGCCCCGGCGACAGGCTGCGTGACACTTCATGACCTACAGCGCGCTCACGCACTTGATCAACAAAGGTCTTGACCACGGGCAAGGCTACATCAGCCTCAAGCAACGCCATGCGAACTTCTCGCAGGGTGTCCTTAATGTTGTCTTCTGTCAGCTTGGCCTGACCGGTCACGCCCCGCAGGCTGTGCGACAGGCGCTCGGTAAGATTCTCGAACATCACTAACTCTCCTGAGCTTATCTAGGGTCTGCTGCCTAATTATCGTGACCGCGCCAGCGCCTGCTTTAATTGCACGGAGCAAGGCACACGGAATACAGCTTGTTCATTCCAAATAAAATGACGCGTAACGCAGCATCGCGCAGAAACAGGCCGACCCTCCGGGTTACGCGTGTTAGCGTGCCATATGCGCCGTTTCGGGCTTGACAAGGGAGCGGCTAATTTTTGCGCCCCGCGTCCAGGCTGGCAACTCTTTGCACAGCAACAGGGTTCGTGATGAATCAGCAACAGCCCCCGGCCCCCGCCACAAGGGCATGCGAAGCAATTTATCGGCGCAGTATACCTCCGCGACCGGGGTGATGATAGGGAAGCCCATCGAAGCGCTTTAACCGCGGCGCGGCTTGTGCCACACTGCGGTTTTGTTGGTAACCGCTCTCAAGGACGTATGACAGCCCTCACTCCCAGCCTGCTAGCCGCCGCTTTTTACTTGGGCGGTATGCTTTACCAGATGTTTTGTCTGGGCAAACGCCTGACCGTCAACACCGGGCTATTGCGAGGCATAGGTCTAATCGCATTGGTCGCTCACGCTGCCAGTCTTTACCTGCAGCTGATGACCGATCATGGGCTAGCTCTCGGGTTATTCAATATAGGCTCGCTCATCGCCTGGCTAATTGTTGCCCTCACCCTGCTGTCGAGCTTTCGCGCACCGGTCACCAGCCTGCTGCTTGGCCTCTATCCTCTGGCACTCGTCACGGCACTGCTCGCTGGCCTGTTCCCGCACGAAGCCACTACCCTTCCGGCTGGGCAAAAAGGCCTGTTGGTGCATATCGTCTTGTCGGTCCTGGCCTACGGCATTCTTACCATTGCAGCCTTTCAGGCAACGCTGCTGGCGGTTCAGGACTATCAACTCAAGCACAAACATCCCACCCGCTTTATTCGCACCTTCCCGCCGTTACAGACGATGGAACGCCTGTTGTTTCAGTTTCTGCTCTGCGGTGAGCTGCTATTGACCGTCGCTCTCATTTCCGGCTTCGTCTTTCTGGAAAACATGTTTGCCCAACACCTGGTACACAAGACACTGCTGTCGTGCCTGGCCTGGGTTGTCTTTGGCATTCTGCTCTGGGGCCGCCACTTCCGTGGCTGGCGCGGCAGCAACGCCATTCGCTGGACGCTAGCTGGCTTCCTACTGCTGATGCTCGCCTATTTTGGCAGCAAGCTGGTACGCGAAGTTCTGATTGGCGCCTGACGCTCCCCTATCCCAACCGGTTTGAGGCACGCTCTTGAACGAATCCCACACTGGCCTGCTGCTGTTACTACTGGCCTTGCTGATCATTCTGTCTGCGTTTTTCTCCAGTTCGGAGACCAGCATGATGAGCCTGAACCGTTATCGGTTAAAGCATCTGAGCAAGGAAGGTCATCGCGCTGCCAAGCGAGCATCACGCCTGCTGGAGCGACCTGATCGCCTGCTCGGCACTATTCTGGTCGGCAACAACATCGTCAACATTCTCGCCGCCTCCATCGCCACCGTGGTCGCCGTGGACATATGGGGTGAGGCCGGTATCGCCATCGCCACCATGTTGCTGACTGTCATCATTCTGATCTTCGGCGAGATAACGCCAAAGACACTGGCAGCATTACGACCAGAGCTGATCGCCTTTCCTGCCAGTGTCATTCTGGCGTTTCTACAACGCCTGCTCTACCCCGTCGTCTGGGTCTGTAACGTCATCAGCAACATGTTGCTGCGCCTGATAGGCGTCAATCCAAACGATAGCGACGGTGACCAGCTGACCACCGAAGAACTGCGCACTGTGGTGCGTGAGGCCGGACTGGGTATTACCCGCAGCCGCCAGAATATGCTGCTGGGCATCCTTGATCTGGAAAAAATGACGGTCAATGACATTATGATCCCGCGCAACGAAGCCGTGGGCATTGATCTGGAAGACAGCATGACCACCATCAACCAGCAACTGCGCAGCTGTCACTACACGCGTCTGCCGGTGTATCACGGCGACATAAATAACGTCACCGGCCTGGTTCACATGCGCTCCATAGCTCGCCTGCTAAGTCGCGGCGAGCTGACCAAGGAAGCCCTGATCGGCGCCTGCAAGGCCCCCTACTTCATTCCGGAAAGCACCCCGCTGCATACGCAGCTGTTCAACTTTCAGAAGCAGAAACGCCGCATCGCGATCGTGGTCGACGAGTACGGCGATGTAATTGGCCTGGTGACTCTTGAAGATATTCTGGAAGAGATCGTCGGCGAATTCACCACCGACATGTTGATCCCCAGCCAGGACATCCACCCACAGGAAGATGGCACCTACGTCATTGATGGCAGCGCAGCCATCCGTGATATCAACCGTCACCTGAACTGGAAACTGCCAGCCAATGGTCCCAAAACCCTCAACGGCTTGATTACCGAGCAGCTGGAGAGCATCCCGGAAACCAGTGTTTGTCTGGCGAACGGCACCTATCGCATGGAGATTCTGCAGACCAAGGACAACATGGTGAAAAGCGTACGCATATGGGAGCGTAGCCGGGATCAGGTACCAACTTCGACAGAAGAGAGCGACGGCTCTGCACCGGGCAGCACCAGCGGCGCCCACTGACGGGCAATGCCGGCCGCCCACTCACGGTAGCCGGCCGCCGAAGGATGGAAATCATCGCGCGCCAGATAGGCCGACTCAAACGATAAATCCAAAGGTAGATAAAGCGCATGCTGTCGCGCAGCAACCTGTCGCAAATCCCGATCCAGCAAACCAGAACGCAAGCCGAACCAGCCCCGCAAAGGCTGCGGCAAGGCAGTAAAGCGCCCCAGGGGCGGCACGGCAGTCACGCCTACTTGTACCGAACACGAACTCAAACCCGCCAACAAGCAAGCAAGCCGCGTGCGCCATTGGCGCCGCGACGTCAGGTGGGTAGTGTCATTAACGCCTAACACCAGTAGCGCCAGATCCCACCGCTGATCAAGCACTTGCGGCAGCAGGTCCTGCAGACAGGCTTGCGCATCCGCGCCGTTACGCCCTAGCGCCTGCCATTGCACTGGGCGACCAGTAATAGCGGCGAGCTGCGCGGCAAGCTGACCCGCCAGCGCATCGGCTTGCCGATCAACTCCAACGCCACTGACCGTCGACTCGCCCAACAACAACAAACGCAGTGGCGGCGCTGACGGTGTCCGTCCGGGCACCAAGCCTTGCCAGGGCGGCGAGGCGTCAGGTAGACGCAATGCGGTTCGCTTGACCCACAGCGCCTGTGGTAACAACAGCGGCAACGCTGGCGCTACCAGATACCACCAGCGACTCAGAGCTTTACCTTGACCGTAGCGGCGGCACGCACGGCCTTTTTTACCGCCAGATCGATGCTTTCATCCAGCGCCAGCGCAACACCCATGCGCCGCTGACCATCGACTTCCGGCTTACCGAACAAGCGCAACTGAGTGTCCGGGATAGCCAACGCCTCATCCAGGTTACCAAAGCTGACATTGGCCGACTGGCCTTCCACCATAATCACCGCAGAGGCCGCCGGGCCGTATTGGCGAATAGCGGGAATCGGCAGCCCGAGAATCGCTCGCGCGTGCAGAGCAAACTCAGACAGATCCTGCGAGATCAGGGTAACCATGCCAGTATCGTGCGGGCGCGGCGAAACTTCACTAAACCATACGCTGTCGCCCTTAACGAACAGCTCAACCCCAAACAGGCCACGACCACCCAGCGCTGCTGTCACTTCTTGCGCAACCCGCTGCGCTTCCGCCAGCGCCGCCTCGGACATCGCCTGCGGCTGCCAGGACTCACGGTAATCGCCCGACTCCTGACGATGACCAATAGGCGCACAGAAACTGGTGCCGTCAATGTGACGGACGGTCAAAAGGGTGATTTCATAATCAAAGTCGACAAAGCCTTCAACAATGACCCGCCCCTTGCCTGCGCGGCCGCCAGCCTGGGCATATTCCCAGGCAGCATCGATATCAGCCGCTTCGCGGACCAGGCTCTGGCCCTTGCCCGACGAACTCATGACCGGCTTGATCACGCAGGGCATACCCACTTCTGACACCGCCGCGCGGTAATCTTCCAGCGTTTCGGCAAAGCGATAAGCAGAGGTAGGCAACCCCAGCTTTTCTGCCGCCAAACGCCGAATGCCTTCGCGGTCCATGGTCAAGCGCGTTGCCTCAGCCGTAGGGACCACCCGATAACCTTCACTTTCCAGTTCGACCAGCGTCGGCGTAGCAATCGCCTCGATCTCCGGCACGATGTAATCGGGCTGCTCTGCCTCAATCACTTCACGCAGCGCCTGCCCATCGAGCATGCTGATCACATGATTGCGATGCGCCACCTGCATCGCCGGCGCATGGGCGTAGCGATCCACCGCAATCACTTCACAGCCCAAGCGTTGTAGCTCGATTGCCAGCTCTTTACCCAGCTCACCGGAACCCAGCAGCAGTACGCGGGTTGCATCTTCCGAATACGGAGTGCCTATTACGACGGTCATGCCTGTTGTCCTTTTTCGTTAACGGAACCCAACCAGAGGCCCTGTTTGCGAGCGCGCACCTCGCAACGCTGCAGCACATCGCGACGCTGCACCTCGCTCATCCGGCCCCAGGTCGCGATCTCCATACCGCTGCGCTGGCAGCCGGTACAGATATCGTCGTCATCCAATGCGCAAATACTAACGCAGGGTGAGCGGACCGGCGCCTGCTCGCTCATTAGTCTTCCTGCACCTTCAGTTGCTCGCGAAAGCGCTTGGCATTCTGCACATAGTGCGCAGCGCTCAGTTCGAGCATTTTCTTCTGTTGCTCACTCAGGGTTTTAACCACCTTGCCAGGGGAGCCCATCACCAGCGAACCATCCGGAATATCCTTACCCTCGGGAATCAATGCGTTGGCGCCAATGATGCAGTGCTTGCCAATGGTAGCGCCGTTAAGCACCACCGCATTGATACCAATCAGGCTGTAATCACCCACAGTGCAACCATGCAACATGGCGTTATGACCAACCGTAATACCCTTGCCAAGCACCAGCGGTACACCGTAGTCCGCATGCATCACCGCACCGTCTTGCACGTTGCTGTGCTCGCCTATGGTGATCTGCTCAACGTCACCGCGAATCACCGCGCTAAACCAGACGTTGGCGCCCGCCTCCAGCTTTACCTTACCGATCACGGCAGCAGAGTCGGCTATCCAGGCGTCATCCGCCATCTCTACACGGTCATTACCCAGGCTGTACTTCATGCGAGCTCCTCTTATTTATGCTTGTCGTAGGGCGTGTGCAACGGAATGCCGGCATCAAAGCCGGTATTCATCAGCTCAGCCAACATCAGGGCTGTCAGCCCCCAGATCTTGAAACCTTCGTAGCGGTAACTGGGCACATACCAGCTGCGACCCTCATAATCGATACGGTGGGTCATTTCCCGTGGATCATCGAGAAAGAACTCGACCGGCACCCGAAAGACGTCAGCTATCTCGCCACTATTGGGCATCAGATCGAACACATCCGGCACAATGCCCACGTAGGGCGTGACCTTGATACCGTAGCGCGACACTAACGACCCCATAGGCCCGATAACATCGACCAGCTCAGGTAACAGGCCTATCTCTTCGTGGGCTTCGCGCAGCGCCGTAAAGCGCAGATCGACATCGCCCGGATCACGCCTGCCACCAGGAAAAGCCACCTCACCAGAATGCGTCGACAAACGCTGTGAGCGTAGCGTGAGAATAACTTCGGGGCGGTCATGCACACAGGTAATGGGGATCAACACACCCGCTTCCGGGAGACCCGCAGCCTCAACCGTTCGGGGAGAGTGCGCCTGTACCTGCATGCGCATTTTATCCAGCATGCACAGATCCTCTATTCTTTTTCTCATGATGGCATGATCAACGGAGCAGAACCAGACGCACACCGGCGTGAATACCCTCCGATAGCCAGCGAACGCAAGGCTCACCAAGCTGCACCCCTGACCCCAGTTCAGAGCACACTTTTGTGCTCTGAGTCTCTTGCCCAAGCGCGTTTTGCCCCGCAAGATAGAGCGAATTCACGTCCAGACCAAGCCGGAACAAAACATGAACTTCTGTAGTGAGTGCGGCAAAACAGTTTCCGCACGCATACCCTCGGGCGACACCCGCTCTCGGTTCATTTGTGATCATTGCGAGACCGTCCACTATCAGAACCCGCGTATCGTCGCCGGTTGCCTGGCCACCCACCAGGGCTATGTGCTGCTATGCCGCCGCGCTATAGAACCCCGTGCCGGTTTCTGGACCTTACCGGCTGGCTATATGGAAAACGGCGAAACAACTGAAGAAGCTGCGCTACGCGAAACCTGGGAAGAGGCACGCGCCAGCATGCAGGGGCACGAGCTGTACATGCTGTTCAACTTGCCGCATATCAATCAGGTGTATATGTTCTTTCGCGGCGAACTGGCCGACCTCAACTTCAGCGCAGGCGAAGAAAGCCTGGAGGTAAGGCTCTTTAGCGAAGCGGAGATACCCTGGACTGAGCTCGCCTTTCCGACGGTCGGCAAAACACTGAAACAGTATTTTATCGACCGACAGACTAATGAGTTCCCAGTGCGCATCCGCGATATTCTCTACCGCCCCCAGCAGGCGCGCTGATGCGCCGACTGTTGCTAGCCTTGCTGCTGTGTGGTTGCAGCTTCGTCACCAGCGCCGCAAATCCGGTGATCGATAAAATACTAATCCTAAAGGACGAACGTCGTCTGCAGTTGATTAGTGACGGCGCTGTACTGCACCAATACCGCATATCCCTGGGCGGCCAACCGGTTGGCCACAAACGCCAGCAGGGCGATGAGCGCACACCAGAAGGCATTTACACCATTGACTGGCGGCACGAGAGCCCGGCCTACAATCTCAGCATGCACATCGACTATCCGAATCTGAAGGACAAAATGGAGGCCTACAAGAATGACGTAGACCCCGGTGGCATGATCATGATTCACGGCACCCCAATAGATGAGGAGTACCCCGAGTGGTACTTCAAGGGGCTCGACTGGACCAATGGCTGCATTGCCTTGGGCAATGCAGAGATGCAGGAAGTATGGAACCTGGTACCCGATGGCACCCTGGTTGAGATTCGCCCCTGAGACTACTGTGCTGCCAGAAAGCAAAGCAGTCCCAGACTGACGGTGAAACACGCTTTTATAACGCGTGAGAAGCGCCATACAGGGCGAGCATAGCGATATTAGAGAGCCGATCAGCGACCGCTGGAAATATTATGAGGAAATATGTCCATTCTTAGCATCGCCTCACAGCTAGCTATACTGGACCTATAGCCCCCTGCCAGCTAACGCCACCGCCAGCAAATCAAGCACGCAAACGCCAGCACATATCAATACAGGTGCACTATGTTTTTTAATAAACACTTAAAGCAAAAAATTAGCACCCTGCAAAAAAAATACTCAGATTCCAACAGGTGAAAGACAGCCTGGACACCGACATGCTGGTGGTAACACTTAACGAGTCAGGCAATATTACCTGGCAAAATGCCAACTCAGCGAAAGAGTTAGGCTACTCCGAAGAAAAAATCGTAAATAAGAAGTTACTGGATTTTGTACCTGGCAAGGCTCGCGACACCAAGCACTATCACGCGCTCAAAAAGGCGATTGAACAAAAAAAACATTGGGTGGGTGCTATCCAGTTTGAGCACGCAGACGGCAGCCAGGCATGGCTTCGATCCATACTGCAGCCGATCGTGGATATCAATAATAAACTTGAAGAGTTCACCTTACACAGTACCGTTTTAACCCGCACCATTGAGACCTCTCGAGAGCACCAGGACTTGATCCTCGCACTTAACCGGTCCATGGCATTGATCGAGTTTGATACCAATGGCCATGTGCTAGGGGCAAACGACCGATTTCTGGCTGCCATGGGTTATAAAAAAGATGAGATCAAGGGTAAGCACCATAGCGTCTTTTGCGATCCCGCTGAGGTTAACACCTCAGAATACGCCGCTTTCTGGGCCAGGCTGGGGCGCGGCGAGCACGTTTCAGGTCGCTTCAAACGCTTTGACCGACACGGCAATACGGTTTGGCTAGAGGCCTCTTACAACCCGATATTCAATAACGAAAACGAGCTCTACAAGGTGGTTAAATTTGCCACCGTTATCACTAACGAAATAGAACGGGAAATGGCCGTTTCTGATGCTGCTGGCATTGCCTACAGCACCTCAATTGAAACCGACGCTATTGCCGACCAGGGCGCGCAGGTCATTGATCGGACCGTTCAGGTCATCCGCGAGCTCTCAGAACAAATGGAGCAAGCGGGTAAAGAAATGTCCGCACTGGATAAACAATCACAACTCATCGCGACTATTGTGCAAAGCATTAGCAGTATTGCCGACCAAACCAACTTGCTGGCACTCAACGCTGCGATTGAGGCAGCGAGAGCAGGCGAACAAGGTAGAGGCTTTGCCGTGGTTGCAGACGAGGTCAGACAACTTGCCTCACGCACCAGTCAAGCAACAGTGGAAATCGTAGAGGTTGTACAAAAGAACCAGCAGCTCACTCGATCAACCGTAACAGTGATAAGGCAAGGGCAGGATAAGGCACAACAAGGGCTGGAATTATCAAACGAGTCCGGCCGGGTCATGACCGAAATCAAAAGGGGCGCCCAACAAGTTGTTAATGCCGTTAGCCAATTTGCAAACCAATTAAAGTAATATGCTCATTCGCGCATGTTACTTTGATTGTCATCTTTACCGTCAGCAGTCATGCACGTTAGCCAGCCGCCAGGCTGAAGCAAGCAGGTTCTCAGCCTAACGTTATGGCCAACGGCCTGACACTCAGAGCGTGTTAGTGCGAAAAAAATCAAAGGCCGGCTCCTCATAAGGATGAGCGGCCCGCAGTGCTGCAACAGCCTCAAGAATACACTCATCTGCGCAGACCATCTCGACACGCAACTCTGCCACCTGCTCCAACTTGCCATGCTCACCAATATGTGGATTACTGCCGCTTAGCGGCCTGAACTGCCCCTGCCCCAACACCTGCCAGCTGCAGTAATCGTAATCACCAATACGGCCAGCTCCAGCAGCAAACACGGCCTGCTTGACCTGTTCCGCATCAGCAACCGGAACAAAAAAACATAATTTGTACATACAACGGCCCCTAAAAATAGCTGCATTTGCCAACCCAAATCACATCTTGGCTGACGGCATTCAACTAGAGTAAGTATAGGGTACAAGCCATTCAAATCTGGAAGGAAGCAAGCATGACCATTGATAGCAACCGCCTGTTGCTGGAATTTGAAAAACTGCGGCGCGAGACCAACTTCAGCGTTATCAACTCCGCTTTGCCTGAACTGAACCTTACCAACCTGCAGCCGATCATCACCCTGGTTGCCGAGGCGCGCAGGGATTATCTGAAAGCGCTGGTCGAACTGGCTGAGCAAAATACCGGTGACCAACCAACGCTTGAGCAAATCGGCGAACTCAAAGCCAAACGGGAAACCTTCGATGAACTGGTCAGTGCAGCCAATGCGCTGGAAACGGCCATTCAACGCGACTATCTCAAGGTGCGCACCAGCCGTCACGCCTGAACCGTTAGCTGCGGTGAACAGCAGCCGAGCTGATAGCGGCGTGACAGAAGGACTCCATCTGCGCAGCCCACGCTAGCATGGCGACAGCATCCAGTTGCACCAGCATGGCGTAGCGGCGACCACCCCAAACCGCCAGATGCAATGCCTCCAGCGTACTATCTGATGGCTGCGCGGGTAGATCAGTTGCGGCTTGCAAAACCCGGCGCCAGGCACTCAGAAGTTCATCATAGGCGCGACGCTGGTGTTTCTGCTCCGCAACCATAGGCTCCAATTCCAGCATGTCCGGATGAAACCAGGAGCTGGCCCCTTCCGCCCCACACAGCAGACGCACAAGGCATGACACGCGCTGCTCCCAGGTTAAGTCTTGCGGCTGCACCGCCCGCAGCTCGATCACCTGCAATAGCGACTCGATGCAGTGGCGTACATAGCCTGAGTGCAGTGCCTGCTTGCTGGGAAAGTAGTCATACAGGGTACCAACCGCAACGCCTGCCTCCAGAGCGATGGCCCGAGTGGTGAGTCGCTCCCAGCCATCACGCTGCCAAATCCGAACATAGGTATCAAAAATGGCCTGCACCGTGGCCTTGGCGCGCGACTGTGTAGGTCGCTTGAGCGGCTTGGGACGGGGGTATAGCGGCGTTGACTTGTTACTCATGGATATCCGAACCCGTTAAGCGGGCGTACAGGCTACAGTCATTGTCACCACGTTTCACCTATCCAAGGAGCCAAAATATGAAGACCCTCAGCCAATTACAGAACAACAAAGCGAACCTGGAGCAGGCCCGTATCCACAGCGAAGCCATACCTGAGCTACAAGCAGGAGAAGCCTTGCTGCGCATCTGTAATCTGGCCCTGACCACCAACAATATTACCTACGCGGCTTTTGGTGAAACCCCACATTTGCGTTACTGGGGCTTCTATCCAACCAATGACCAGGCCTGGTTCCACATGCCGGCCTGGGGCTTTGCCGAGATTGTGGAAACCTCAGTCGAGGGCCTGCACAAAGGCGAGCGTTTCTATGGTTTTTGGCCAGTAGCCAGTCATGTAGTGATGAAGCCAGTGCGGGTCTCAGAGCGCGGCTTTTACGACGGGGCCGAACACCGCCTGGAGCTGACCTCAGCCTACAATCAGTATCAGCGCGTCAGCACGGACGCGGCCTACCGTGCAGAAGATGAGAACTATCAGATGCTGCTGCGCCCGCTGTTCATTACCTCCTTCATGCTGGCCGACTTTCTGCAAGACAACGACTTCTTTGGCGCGCGCCGCATCGTGATATCCAGCGCGTCCAGCAAAACCGCTTACGGCACCGCCTTCTGCCTGGAAAATAACCCCAAGGTTGAGTTGATTGGCCTCACGTCCAGCGGCAACACTGACTTTGTCGACAACCTGGGCTGCTACCAGCGCGCTATGGCCTACGATGAGGTTGAGCAACTGGACGCCAGTGTGCCGACGCTTTATGTCGACTTTTCGGGCAATAACGAGCTGCGCAACCGCATTCACGCTCACTTCAACGATAACCTGGTGCATAGCTGCTTTGCCGGCTCATCGCAAAACCATGAACATCTCAGTGCCGCCGACGCGCCAGCTCACGGCCCGGCACCGCAGCCCTACTTCGCGCCCTACCAAATCAAGAAACGCAACGCCGACTGGGGTGCCGCCGAGGTAACACGCAAGTTCAACGAGGCCCAACTGGCGTTCATTCAGCGGGTAAAAAATCCGCAACAACCCTGGATGCTGGTCAATGAACACGTCGGCCTGCAGCAAGCGAAAAAACTGGTTGAGGATCTGGTAGCCGGGCGTATTGATCCGAAGGAAGGTCATGCGGTCGTACTCGGCTAAGCTGAGAGCGCCGCAATCGCTGCCGGACATCCACCATGCCGGCGTGGTGCTAACGGGTAAAAAGCTTGCACGCCATGCGCTCCCGACTGGATGTATTAAGCCGTTCGGGGCGCAAACATAATGATCGCCATGCCCGTCAGGGCAACAGCGGAGCCCAGCATATCCCAGGCAGTCGGGCGGACTCCGTCTACTGCCCACAACCACAAAATAGCCGCGAAGATGTAGACGCCGCCATACGCCGCGTATACCCGTCCCGCGGCCTGGGGATGCAGCGACAGCAACCAGGCGAACATGGCCAGACTCAACGCGGCAGGCAGCAAGAGCCAGATGCTCTTCCCTTCGCGCAGCCAAAGATAGGGCAGATAGCAGCCCAGAATTTCTGCCAACGCCGTCAGCAGAAAGAGGCCCAGGGTTTTCAGTTCCAGCAAAGTGTACAACTCCCGATAGGGCAGGAAAAATCAGAGCAAGCGTAGGCCATCATGCGCAGCATCACCGCAATGCTCAAGCCTTACCAGTCAACCACCTGTATTCTGGTCGGCGGACTTAATGGTGACGCCCAGCCTGTCTTCGCGTACGCGCAAAAAACGAGCAAAGCGCGGCAAGCCGTTGCGCGTCAGTCCGTTAAAGCGATAGGTCACCCAGCTACCCAGCGGCGGTGGGTCGGCTCGCTCGGCATCGCTCAGGCCACTACCTAACCGAAAGCGACGTCCTGCCTCGTCCTCAACCTCCAACGCCCCTACCATACCCGCATATTTACCCTGGCCTGCGGTATACCCCACGACCCATGCCTCGGCATCCTCATAGGGCTTGTACTTCAGCAGAGCTGCGCTGCGGCCAGCGTGATAGCGCGCATCCTGATGATGCAGCATCAGGCCCTCGGCACCTGCCGCAACCAGCATGGACAGACGTGCGTCCAGCTCGTCGGCACTGGCCACTCTAAACTGAGGTACCGCTTGCAACCAGTTGCCCCCAACGGCCGGTAAGGCTTCCATCGCCATCACCCGCTGCGTAAAGGTCCCGCCATGCGTGGGCAGATCGAAGACCATGAACTTGACCCGACGCCAGTGCGCATCGTCCGGCTCGCCTGTGCGCACAATACCGCTGACCTCAGCAAAACGGCCTCGACCAAGCCACAACTCGCCGTCCATTGCCATGGCAGGCCAGCCTGCGGTAAACCAGCCTGGCGACGCAATACGGTAACCACCCCTGCTCCACAGCGCCTGCCCATCCCAGTGTGCACGCACCCCATCCAGCTTCTCGCTAACCCAGAATGACGTGACATCGGCGTTGCCCGAGTAGACAGTCGCCAGCATCGGCTCATGCCCCTTGGGCTCAGCTGAGACTGCATGCGGGAGGCAGGTAAGAAAAACAATCAACAGGGATAAAAGCGGGCGCATGATGACATCCTTGTCATGGCTGCGTGGGCGAAGAAGGCGAGTACCCGATAGCCGCTAGAGCGGCTGATCACGCGACTGCCTGAGTTTAGCGAATCACTTCAATTTCAACATTCAACAATCCGGAGGCGGTATTTCCAATACGGCTGAAAGCGGATTTTGAGAGATCAATAACACGCCCGCGTACAAAAGGTCCGCGATCGTTTATGGTCACCAATACACTTTTTCCGTTACTGGTATTGGTGACTTTAACCACAGAACCAAAAGGCAGCTTCTTGTGGGCGGCCGTGCTCAGATCATGCCGGTACAACGCACCGCTCGCGGTCCTTTGGTTCTGGTGTTTGTCGGCATAAAAAGACGCCTGCCCAGATTCTTTATACCCGGCCCAATCTCCAGCAGCGCGGGGCTGAGCGGTGCTGCAGCCTGCGAGCATCAATAACAAGAAAGAAAGCAAAGCCAGGTATTTCACGATCTTGGGAACCTTATTGAGAGTACGGATATTGTTGCTTTTACCGAAAGGCAGATCGCAACGCAACGGGCTTGCCTGCAAACTGACGACCCGTAGTCGGTCTGCCTAAGCGTTTGCGCCCTAAAGGCTGGCAAGCAAAGATGACCCCAGGTCGCTGGCAACGAAGACATTGCCATCAAGACGGAAGGTATCAGTGACAAATCTCAAGCATCGGGGGATGGCAGCGAGGCTCGCTCTTCGAGGCATTCATAACCGCCCATCTCGAACTCCCGACAAATCCAGGGGCGCTTTTCGTAGATACCACAGAGCATGGTTTCTCGGTCCAGCGCCGCACACCAGCCGTCATCCAATCGCGCCATGGTCATGCCGCCCCACTCGTCCACCGCGACGTACTTGTCTGGCACACCCGTATCCGTAATCAGCATCACCTCCAGGCGACAGCAATTCGCTCTGCAGGTTGCGCAAGTGACATCAGCGTCAGGCAAGTTTATCGCGTCAATCTTCATAGATGAGGCTAGACCGTCTTGTGGGGGTTAGGCGCCAATAGCGCCTGGCAAATACGCGTTGTCTGGATAGGCTACCACCGGGCATGGATGATGAGTCGCACAGCGACGTCACTCTAGTAAAAAGCAGCCAACGATGACGTGTATCTTACAAGACCCGAAGGGCCTCGGGGTTCTTAAGTAGGCTATCGATATCCATTGGCTGTGAAATCGACTCGCCAGTGCGCTTTTGCAGCAGAGTTTTGTGCAGCCCACCCTTATCCCTGCGAGAGAACCAGGATCTGACGACCAGATGATCTATACCCAAATACAGGAAAAGCGCTTTTTGCAGCGCTCGTCTGGTACCTATCGGCTTTTTGCGCCTGGTCGGTCCCTGTTTGCTCGCTGCCTCTTGCAGCTGCTGAGCAATAAACGCGTGAACATCGCGCACTGAGCGCGTTTCCATCATCTTGATCATGTACTGGTGCTCAGTGGTTTCGACGTCATAAAGCGCCGTACTGGCCCGCACATTCTGCGTCCAAAAGCGTAGGCCGGTTACCCTGTCGCCAAAGCTGAAAACACCGCCAAGCCGCCACGCCCGCATGATCCAATGTCTGAGCGGCGTGCGCCAAAGACGGCTGGAATGCTGCCAGGACCCAACCTTTCTGGCATAGGCCCTGCGCACCAACCAGAAACTACTGGGATCAAAGGCATAGTCATCCTCCTTGATCAGGTCTACCAAATCAGGCTGCAAGGGCAACACCGAGGTAAATACCGGCATGATGGCACCTGAAGCGTCGGCAGCAAGTTGGTATCCGTTAGCGGCCTGCCCGATATAGAAATCGGCTCCCGCAGCGGCAATCTGGCCAAGCGCATAGTCCAGGTGATCGGCCAGTAGCAGGTCATCGTGATTGAGAAAACAGACATAATCACCTGTGGCCAGCTGCAGACCAAAACTATTGGGGCCGGATTGCTCGCCAAAGCGCTCGGGAAAGTTGTAGTAGCGGATGCGATCGTCGGCAAGTGTGTGAAGCATCGCGCCAGTCTCTGGCCCGCAACAATCGCCAACGACGATGGCCTCCCACTGCTGGCAGGTCTGCAACTGCAACGAGCGAAGCGTAGAGTGCAGTGCATCAACACGTCGGTATGTGGCGATAATAAAGGTCACGCGAGGTGTTTGCATAATGCACTCAGAGATAGGCAAGCAGCATGGAGACCAGGCTTCTCGCTTCATTGGAAAAGAACCCCTGCTGTTGCGAAAAGCGCTCTATCTGCGCCAACGTCATCCAGCTCAGCGCATCGGTTACCGGCGTTTCCTGTACGCTATCGAGCAGCATCACGCGATAGCAGGACACAGACTCATAAAAGCGTCCGCCCTCATCGGAGTGAAGACTGGAAAGCAGCGGCTCGGCCTGCTGTAGCGCCGCCATAAGCGCTTCATCTTCCTGATCAAGCCCGGCGATAATGGCGGGCACGCCGCCCGAACTCTGGATAGACGGACCGTACTGAAAGCATTCGGTAAATCCAATCTCCGCCCGGCACTTGAAGAGAAAGTGCAGCACGCCATTGATCTCCTTGGCCAGCAGAACCGCCAGTCCCTCTTCCGTGGAAGCAATCAACGGCTGATCCCAGAAATCCACTTCCCTCGCACTGCTGCTGACCTGGTAGTGACGCACCTCAAAGCTGCCATAAGCGCCAGGTAAAACAGCAGCGCGACCTGCCATCCACTCCGGCGCAAAACCGAGACTGGTCATCTGCGTGGTAAAGGCAAAGGTCTCGCGCATGCGTTCGAGTCTGCCCGCGATATGCTCGTCTGAGCTGGCAAACGCGCGTTCGGGCGCAGAATAAGAGCACAGCAATTGCTCGCCCAGGCCGCCTTTATCCCGCCAGCGTTGGAACGGTTCGCCTGTAGCGGCCAGCAATCGCCAAGGGGAGCAAACCAGCACCGAGCGCGCGTCGGTATTGATCTGAAAGTCCATCGCCAGCAATGCGCATAGCTCCTCCAGGGGAGCCCAGCGATAACCCTCCACCTCATCAACAACCTGAGAGGGCGGCAACTCAATCAGCAGGTTACGGTTATATTTCCCGAGAAAACGGGTGCCCTGCTCCGACTGCAGCGTGCTGGCATGCACCTCAACATCAGGCATGCCGATAAAATAGTCGAGGAACGGTGTTTCTTTGCCCTGATGCTTTCTGGTGTAGTTGCTCTGCGTTGCCTGCACTGAAGGAGAGGCTTGCACCAGCCCAACATTGCCTGGCTCAGGCTTGGCCTGAACCAAAACATGCTTGCGCCCGGCCTGACGTTGCAGCAAAAACCCCAGAATACCTATCTCAGGTTGGTAAATAAGCGGCTGCGGGGGATGGCGCGATGAGCCCCCCTCAAGCGAAACGCCCACAATGCTGAAAAAGCCGCCGGACCGATGGCACAGGTGACCTTGCTGCAGAGCCCATTCCTGCGACGCTTGCCAGGGGATTGCCTCAACTTGCATGTCACAGCGCGCGCGATGATCATCCAGCCAGACCACCAGCTCATTCCTTTGCATGCACTTAGCCACTCCATAACAACCAAACAACAGAACGCTTAACGGCGCAGCAGCCACATGGGCTGTGCCGATAAAAGCCATGAAGCTGTTAGCGCCGAGCAGCAACGCTAGCAGATCGAGGTATTCTGCTTAGCGGCCAAGCGGGCTATCAAGCTTTTTCGGTAAATCCGACAAAATTGGCAACCTCACTGACCGGACGGCGCTTCGACACCACCGCGTTAGCGGGAAAGTCTTCGTCCGGATAGCCCATTGCAACACAAATCATGATCACCTGATCCTCAGGAATGCCCGCATGCTCACGCACAACCGGCGAGTGCATGATGCCTTGGCTATTGACTACACAACCCAGGCCACGCGACCAGGCCGCATTCACCAGGCCATTAACCAGAGCGCCACAGTCAAACTGAGCAATATCGCCCTCCTGCAAGACCTTATCGTAAGTGATCACTATAGAGATGGGCGCATCAAACTGCCTGAAACCACGCAGAATCCAATCCTGTCGCTTTTCCTTGTCATCACGGGCGATGCCCATGGCCTGAAACAGTTGCACGGCAATATCAACCTGACGCTGACGATGCTCGCCCTCGTATGAGCCAATACCGCGACTTTCCTTGGACGGTGGCGTGCCGTTGAGCATGCGCTCGGTGTTGTCAGCGCGAATACGGTCCAGCGGCTCGCCGGTCAGCACATGCAGATGCCAAGGTTGGGTATTCATGGAAGATGGCGCGCGCGTCGCCATGGCTATCACCTCTTCCAAAACGCTGCGCGGCACCGGTTTCTGTTGAAAAGCGCGAATGCTGCGACGCCCGAATACGACTTCTTGGTAGTTCACGGTTTAACTCCTCACAAGATAGGGGAGCTAGCAATCCGGCGGGCGCAAAAGATACTGCGCGCGGATGCGGCTAGCCTGCGGACCTGACATTAGCACAGTAATGTCTGCCCTCCGGCTGAAGGGTGGCTCGGCAATAGGAGCTTATAAGGCGCCTCTATAACCCGCCTCGGCTTATAACTGAATCACGCTGAAATCGCGCAAAGCGGCAGCGCCGCCAGCTCAGCAGATCACTTTAAAATAAGTGAAAAAGCACCGACCAGAACCGCAAACAGGACGGACAAGCCGATCAGTAACGTCCAGGGAAAGGCCGGTGGCGGCGGCTCGATACTCAACTGTTCTTCCAAGTAATTTTTCAGCAGCCGGGTATTGCGCGTGTTGGCCTTAAAAATAGCATCAAAGGCATCACCCACTACCGGCAGCAACCCACCCACAAAATCAATAGCCACATTGCGCAGCATGTGCTGCGTGATATCCGTACTGACGCCCGCCCGCCGCGCCTCCCAAAGCACGTAGCCTGCCATACCCAGCCCAACTACATCACCCAAAACGGGAACCAGACCAATAATGGCTTCAAAACCGACGCTGAAACGAGTGAAAGGAAGGCGGATACTGCTATCGGTGAAACGGCTGAATTTGTCGAGTCGTTGGATAATCGCTCGCTGATGTGTCTCGCTCGTTTGCCTCATGACATCTCCAAAAAACGCACGCAATAAGCTGAACGCTGATGTAGAGAGAGTATCAACAAAATTGAAAAGTTCAGGACTACACGGCTGCACTGGCGTCGTGGCATCGTTACTAACCAACCCGGTTTGAGCTTGATCGCGCGATCATCGACTGGATAAACTCGGCTGCGCTGCAGCAGAGGCTTTGCAAGACGGGACTGGATGACCGATGTAAACCAGCACTCGCAAACCCAGCATTAACAATGCATAGCCTTATTTTTCCGCCATCAATCGGCTATGCTGACAACCTGCGCACTTATCTGGCGGCTTGCTCCCATGGTTACAGCGGAGTTCCAGTGGAGAGCTACTGACCAATGGTTATACTCAAAAGAAACATCTGGCTGTTGTTCTTCCTCATTTTGCTGACCAGTACCGTGCTTCTCGCCAGCCTTTCGCTCTCACGCTGGAACTCTCTTACCCAATTTCACAATGTCAGTCAGCAAGGTACAGCGGCTCAATGGTTCGTTTCTTTCTCGTCTATTCTTGAGCAACAAGAAGCCATCATCACGCTAATTGGCGAAAAGCTGGTCGACGTCCAGCCCAAAGACTTCCAAGCCATTCAAGCTCAACTCGATGAGCTGATGAACCTGAATCCGGATTTTTTTTCCGGCTTTGCGCTCGTTGCCCCCGCGGGCGAGGTGCTTGTCGTGTCTTCTAATCTGGAGCAAAACAACGTAGTCAATTTACGTGACCTGCCCCAGGCTCGCGACTCGTTTATTCGCGCGCTGGAAAGCGAAAAAATGGTGCTTGGACGCACCTACCTTGCACCCCGCCTGGTTATTCCGGCCCGCAAAGCGATACGTGATAACGACGGCAAAGTGCTGGCCGTCATGACGGGGGCATTGAGCCTGCTCGGACCAAAAGGATTTTTTTCCAACAACAGGGTACTGGGTAAATTCAATCGCATTACGATCCTTCGCAACAGTGATCGTTACCTGCAGTACTCCACCGATGGAGAGCTCATTCCCCACTTCCATGAGCATCCCATGGATGAGGCCGCCTACCACAGGCTCAAACAGGCAATTATGGAACAGGCTGGTAATCAGCTGAGTGCTCCGGAAGGGAACGTCCGACAGGTCAGCTTTAGCTGGGATACCCAGTCAGAGCGCGGCATAGTCAGGGCGGTCGCCATGTACAACCCCCGCTACGAGTTCTGGCTTATATCAGAGATTGAAGAGCATTACCTGATACGGGAATTTATCAACATATTCGCCACCTACCTAGTCATCATGCTGGCCTTTCAAATAGCCATGTTTCTCCTGTTTCGCTACATCGACCGCGCCGAAAAAGAACAGCGCAAAGCACTGATGTTTCAAGCGAGCCACGATCCGCTCACTCAACTGCCCAACCGTAATTATCTGCTATCAACCTTTGCCGAATGGACCCACGAAAAAACAGGTTTCTCGCTGTTGTTTATCGACTTGGATAACTTCAAGGGGATCAATGATAACTTTGGTCATAGTATTGGCGACGGCCTACTCATAGAGCTTGCCAAGCGACTGAACGCCAGCATCGACGACAATGAATTGTTGGTCCGCCATGGAGGCGACGAGTTTGTTCTACTCACTGCCGGCTTGCCACAAGAGGCGAACGAAGAACGGGTCGCAAAATTGATTTATAAGTCCTGTGAGAACATTCAGGCTCTAGGCATGACGTTCTCGCCCAGTTGTAGTATTGGCATAGCTCGGTTTCCTGAGCATGGCACCCAGCTCGATGAGCTGCTGCGCGCCTCCGACATCGCGATGTATGAGGCCAAGAAACAACGCAATAGCGTTAATATCTTCCGGCCAAACCTGGAAGAGCAATATCTATTTCGCGTACGCATAGAACAAATGCTGCGAAGCGCCGTAGATAACGACGAAATTTTTCTAACCTATCAACCGCAAGTTGACGCATTAGGGCACTTGTGTGGCGTGGAGGCACTGGTTCGTTGGCAGCAGCCAGAGCTAGGCTTGGTCCCGCCTGACCAGTTCATCGGCGTGGCTGAGCAGTCGGGAAGAATGAACAAACTAGGCGAATACATTATCGACCAATCGCTCTCCCAGATCAGATCGCTTTATCAGCGCCATAAGCGAGCATTTCGCCTTTCTATCAATATTTCAATACGCCAGTTTGCAGAAGAAAAATTTGCAACAAATTTGCTCGAAAAGATTCAACACAGCGGTATACCCCGGCATCTGATCTGTCTGGAAATCACCGAAAATCTGCTGGTCGATGACTTGGATCATATGCGCAGTATTCTCCAGAAGCTGCATCATGCTGGAATTCGGATTGCCCTGGATGATTTCGGCACAGGCTACTCCTCGCTCGGAATTCTGCGCGATCTACCTATTGATGAACTCAAGATAGACAAGAGCTTTGTAGACAACATCCTCTGGGACCAAACATCGCTGAAAATGGTTAAAAACATTATCAGCATCGGCAAGCTCTATAACATGGACATTCTGGCTGAAGGCGTGGAAACCCAAGAGCAGATGCAAGTCCTGAAAAACTGCGGCTGCGATCTGTTTCAGGGCTACCTGTTTTCCCACCCGGTCACCATCGCAGGCCTGGAAACCTATATCCGGGGAAACAGCCCAGCGTAAACTCTCAACCTTTGCGGCAAGTGCGAAAACCCGATGAGGGTTCAACCTAAGCGGCGCGCAGTGACCTTTCCCATGAATTAGTATCGTTGGTTCGATAATATTTTTCTCGTTACGCCGCCCTTCGAGTGTCGTCAACTGACGACGACTAGTTCAGTCCAATCGATATGGCTACGAACTGTCCGACCATTTCACGCAAAAGTCATCCGCCACGTTCGCACGTGGAAACGGCACAAATTCGCGAGTTGGTCGGGGACAAAATCCATAGGCCAACGATCGTTGGCGGCTCCAGAGGCTTCAAGAGGTTGCCAAGGACCTTACAGCTTCTAGCGTCGCTTGGTGCGCAACTGAAGCTCTTCTTCGGTACATATCCGACACCTGGGCTTGCGATTGATCACCAGATCCTCGGTCTTCAGCAAGCCATACAAGAATAGATAAACGCAGGCGCACTGCTGCGCAGCAAGCTCTCTGAGCCTTGTTCTCAAGGCATGGTCGTCCCCTGCCCTGGCTTGATAACGAAACGCGTTACAGGAAATACCTACAAACTGGCAGGCGCTCCGTTCACTGATTCGGTGCTGCTGGATCAAGTGCCGGGCGACTATCTTTCGACCTGCAGGCGTTACCACTTTTTGGAGAGCACGCCCTTCATCGCTGCAACTTCGAGCCGCTTGCCCGCTCAGTGCGTATTCCGGCGAACGTGACCGGTCATTCCGGTGATCGTGACCGATTTGCACACGGCCTTCACGCTGGAACGGGTTTTGTACTCTGAGCGGTCA